>Ga0302271_10001024_pt1 | contig 27312 bp, 27 predicted proteins | sample III_Bog_N1_1_FD_198767 | JGI IMG/M metagenome (GOLD analysis project Ga0302271, IMG submission 198767) | Peat permafrost microbial communities from Stordalen Mire near Abisko, Sweden - III_Bog_N1_1 | ecosystem: Environmental > Terrestrial > Soil > Wetlands > Peat | place: Sweden: Abisko... | reverse complement strand
TAGTGCAAGAGTAAAATATGGGAGATTTACTCCATCAAGAAAAGAAAGGAATTGGAATAAGTATAGTTTATCCAGTGAAACTTTAGAAGCTTATGAACTACTTAAAAAAACAATCAAGAAGGATATCAGCAAAGAAGATGAGGAAGAAATCAAAAGTTATTTATTAAGAATTAAAATGACTAGAAGTGAATTGTTAAAAGATATAAGAGTTATTATAATTGAGTTTATAGTAGCTCTTTTTTGTTAATTATAATTGGTATTATTTATATAGCTAATTATAGTCAATATGTCTTTATATCAGATACATATGTATTTATGTTGTGTACAAATATAGTTAAATATTAGTCTGTTCATTAAATGAAAATCGTCTACAGTAACGTTAATAGGTCATTTAAGACGTTTGGAAAGTGTGGATATTAACTGACCTATGCTTAGTGTGTCTTATATGGGTTATGTAGAGTTGATTGTAATTGATTTTAGTTGATTAGTTGTATTCAATATATGTTTGACAAATTGATTTTAGTTGTTCTATTTTAGTAGATTATTGCAGATATATTTATAAATTTGTGTGTTTGTAGCGTGTACATTTGTAGTTGTATTAAATACGTATATTAGATTTGTATTTGTTTTATTATTCGTGTTATTAGATATTGAATTGTTACTGTATTTGATATGATTCCATTAGATTAGATAATATATTAAAATAATAAGGTTTTTAGATGGTATTCTCAATTAGCGTATGGCTATTATCATTTAAAGTATCAGTTAATATAATTTGTTAATTGATAATCGTTGATAATGTGGTATTTAAATGGTTTAGGCACATCGATTGTGTCGTCTGTTATCAATTAACTTTAAAAGAATAGTGAGTAATTGTGCATTGATATGTATTTCTTGAATTTGTTTTTGTGTTAGAATTGATATGATTAGATGTTTGTTGTTCGTGTATTTGTGATGAGTTGATTATTGTAAGTGTTCCCTATTTGTGATATCATGGATTATATAAATTGAATTGTATTAGTTTGTTAGTACAATATATATGTAGTATATGATATTATTTAATGTGGTTAATTTGTTGATGTTATGATGTATTAGTATTGTATTAAGTAGTTATTGTTACTATGATATATAGTTTATTGTAATTACAATAGTGTTTATATTTATTTATAGAGTTTGATAATTAGTGTTTGAAATTGTTGAGTTGATAAGTTAGTTAGATATTATAATACTGTTGTATAAGTGTAATGAGCTATTACTATATAACGTTAGTTCTGTGTTAGTTTAATGTGTTAGTTATTTACTACTGTATTTATTTATCAATGTGATACTGTGATACTTTATAAGTTTATTGCTGTGTTGTTTTAATACGTTATCAGTTTAACGCTTTAGTGTAGTGAAGTATAAGAGTTCGTTCAACAGACACAACTTATTTTCGAGATTTTAAACCGCAACATTTGTCACAACTACATCTTAAAAAGAACGCTTATATAGTAATCAATATAGGTATTAAGTAGTCACTAACACTAGATAAAAATCAACATTTTAAACTATCATAAATGGTTGTTAATACTACGTTATAGCGTTATTATACTGTTATATTATATGCAAAATCATTCCTATTATATAAATAATAATTATCAATAGATAACTACTTCAATTGTGTTAAATGTATATTTAATTGTGTTCGCTTGTAAGCGTTGGTATCACTTGCTTGTAGAGTTTGTAGTTAGTTAATTGTGGTATTGGGTTAAATATGGGTTGTTAGTACTGCTTTGATTGGTTGATGTTGGATTGTGGTTTATAACATAGTATACCTAGTGGGGCGGTGTATTTACATTTATTAGGAGATGTTGTGTTCAAGATATGAACCTATGTGTTCTATCCATCAACCAATTTCAGATTACAACGACCTATAAATAACAAAATAAACCCAAATCCTATCGTCAACTCACTCGTCAACCCCACTAACACCAACACCTATCCCCTTATTAAAATCAAATAACTTCCACTCAATCTCAATCAAATCCCACTCAAACTACCTAAACACCGCACTCTAACCGACACATCAACTACAATCCACTTCTCCTACCCTCTAACACCACTCCAAATCAATACCTCATATACTACCTAAACGCTTATAAACCCTACTTAAAATCGCTCTAATCCACTACAAATATATACCATTTCAAAACCACTCACGACAAACACCTATCGTTAACTAATAATTCATAAAATTAAAATATAAAATTTCAAACACTAAATACACAATTCATAAATAATCCACAAAATAAAAAAGAGACCACTTCAAGTTAAAAACTCAAAACAATCTCTAATTAGTAGAATATTAAAAACATAAAAAGTAATATAGAGATAAACATAAAACCAAAATACTTTTCACAATTAAATTATATCATATATTAGTTCAATATCTATATTGTAAACCTACTAATATATAATTAATTATAAATTAATATAAAAAGTTATAAAAAGTTATAAATTTACCTATTGACTTTATAATTCAGTATGTTACAATTATACTAAGAGGTGAAAATAAATGAAATATTATAGTATACATGAATTTTCAAAGTTAATAGGAAGAACTCCTCAAACTTTAAGGAACTGGGATAAAAGTGGTAAATTAATTCCAAGTAATACTGGAGCAAATGGATATAGATATTATTCACACGACCAACTAAAGCAAGTATTAAATATTAAAGATGATAATGTTAAAGAAAAAATAATTATAGGATATTGTAGAGTTTTCTCTAATAAACAAAAAGATGATTTACAAAGACAAATTGAAAACATGAAAAAATATTTGGATTCTTTAAATAAACCTTATGAGATAATTCAAGATATAGGAAGTGGAATGAACTATAAGAAAAAAGGTATTAGAGATTTACTAAAGAAAATAAATAACAAAGAGGTAGAAAAGATTGTTATATTATATAAAGATAGGTTATTAAGATTTGGATTTGAGTTAGTTGAATATATGGCTAATCTTAATGGATGTGAAATAGAAATACTAGACAGTACAGAAAAAACACAACAAGAAGAATTAGTTGAAGATTTAATACAAATAATTACTGTATTCAGTTATAGGCTACAAGGGAAAATAGCAAATATAACTAGAAAAATGATAAGTGAATTAATTGAAATGGAGGTGATTGAAGATGATAAAGGGAATAAAAGTAATGTTAATACCCAATAATAAACAAAATACTAAAATGTTTCAATTTGCAGGTGCTAAAAGATTTGCTTACAATTGGGCATTGGCTAGAGAACAAGAAAATTATAAAAACTATGGTAAATTTATATCTGATAATGATTTAAGAAAAGAATTTACACAATTAAAGAAAATAGAAGAATATAATTGGTTAAATAATATTAGTAATAATGTAACAAAACAAGCAATTAAAGATTGTTGTTTATCTTTTAAGAGATTTTTTAAAGGTCAAGCTAAATATCCTAAATTTAAAAGTAGAAAACATGATAAACCAAAGTTCTATCAAGATAATATTAAGATTAAGTTTAATGGCACACATGTTAAATTTGAAGGACTAACAGATAGTAAGAAACAAAATAAAAGAAAATTAAATTGGGTTAAATTAGCTGAAAAGAATAGAATTCCTTTTGGACAAGATATAAAGTATATAAATCCTAGAGTAAGTTTTGATGGTATTAATTGGTTTATTAGTATTGGAATAGAAATTAGAGATAATTATGAATTACCTACTAATAAAGGAATAGGTATTGATGTTGGTATTAAAGATTTAGCTATTTGTTCTGATGGGAATACTTATAAAAACATTAATAAAACCAAAAGAGTTAAGAAATTAAAGAAAACTAAGAAAAGATTACAACGTAAAGTAAGTAGAAAATATGAAGATAACAGAATTGGAAAGATTTATAAAAAGACTAATAATATTATCAAATTAGAAAAAAGAATCTTAAAACTAAATCATAAATTAACAAATATAAGAAGTAATTATATTCATCAAACTACAACTGAAATAATAAACAGAGAACCAATGTTTATTGCAATTGAAGATTTAAATATTAGTGGAATGATGAAGAACAAACATTTATCTAAAGCTGTTCAAGAACAATGTTTATATGAATTCAGAAGACAAATTGTATATAAAAGTTTGTGGAATAATATAAAGGTAATAGATGTAGATAGATGGTATCCATCAAGTAAAACATGTTCAGAATGTGGAAGTATTAAAAAAGATTTAAAATTATCTGATAGAGAATATGTTTGTCTTGAATGTGGTTGTATAATTGACAGAGATTATAACGCAAGTATAAATATAATGAAATATGGTCAATCAATGATATTAGCATCTTAAAAGCAATTATTGATATGTACCCAATCGTTATTGGGGAATTTAAGCCTTTGGAGTGTTTTGACCACTTGATTAGTATTAGCAATAATATGAAAAAGAACACTATGAATAAGGAATAAAACATGGAAATTATAAAATTTATAACTTCTTATAAGTTTTTAGTAACGGGGTATATTTTACAATCTCAACATAAAACTCTATATAACTACCCTACCGTTATATAAAATAGCAACAAATAATAACTCCAATAAAATAAACATTAAAAATATTAAAAAAACTAATCATAATTCCCACTCTCCTATCATATCTATATAATATAAAACTAACCCAACATTAAAAACAACACTTCATAAAACAAACCTAACCATGAATTAATCAATTTAAAAGGAGTATCTAAATGAATATTCTTTCAAATCTAGACATTCAAATAATAAACTACTTTCTAAATCAATTTAAAACTATCGGCAACATGTTCTATTTGACTCCAATAGACGGGGCTATAATTTACATTTCAACTATTGGCTATATAATATCTTGTACCCTACCTAATAAATCAGTAATCAAACCTAAGCGTAATAAACTATGATTATAGAATTAGCCTTATCAATTGCAACTGTATATTCCTATAATTATTTAAATACAATATCTGAGAGAAAACTAAAACAGAACTTCAATTCAATAATGAAAGGTATAGGAATACAAAATAAAGAAGAACAAACATTTACAATATATAAAATAAAACCTACTTCATACGGATATATAACTTATATTAATATACCTAAAGGACTATCTACGGAACACTTAAATTCAAAACTAAATATCCTAGAAGACAACTTAAATGGAATTATAGATTTAGATAAGTATAAATTTAAATCAAATATAAAAATGAGAATAGTTGATAAAGATATTGCTAAGTTCCCTTATGAACCAGTTAAATGTCCAAGTAATATGTTGCCAATTGGTAAAGACTTCACAGGAAAGAATTACTTAATAGATTTAAATAAAGACCCACATTTGCTTATTGGAGGAACTACTGGTACAGGTAAATCGTTTTTATTAGCTTGTATACTAACTAATCTTATATATAATTATCCCAAAGATATAGAAATATACTTATCTCAAATTGTAAAAGGTGACATAGGATGCTTTGCTAGTTGTACTCCGATTAAATTTGTAGCTTATGATATTCAAGAAGTAATGATAAGTTTAAATAGAGTTTGTAAAATATTAGATGATAGGTCAAAGCTATTTATGGACAATGGCATTAGAAATATAACTCAATGGAATAATCATTTTAAATCAAGACGTATGAAGAGAATTGTATATGTCTTAGAAGAATTAAGTTTCTTTATAGATGAACCTATTATTTGGGAATTAATATTGAAGATAGCTAAAGCAGGTCGTTCTGTGGGTATTCATCTAATTTCTACTATACAAAGGTCTACAGTAACGAATCTCCCTAGTGACTTAAAATCTCAAATGACAAGAATAACATTTAGACAAAAATCAGCTATAGATTCTATAAATATAATTAATACAACAGATGCTTGTAAGTTAAAAGAAAGAGAATGTATTGTAGATGGTAATTCGGATATTACACTTGTAAAAGTTCCATTCATAGATGAAGATTTTACACTACTTCATAAGTATGTACCTGAAATTAAAATACCTAACTCTCCTACTACAGAATCCAATAATTCTGATACAAGTAATCCTAGTCCCATAGAAATAATAAATATAAATAATGAGACTAATCAAATGCTAACTTTAGAAGAACATACTATTATAGATATTGATTCAAAGGACATAAAGAAAGAAACAAAGTCAAAAAGCAATATTAAATCTAAATTTAAAACAGGAGTAATGAGTATGGAGGAATTTAAAAGATGCTCACAGAAAGAGACAAAGAAGTTTTAAAATGGATAGAAGATTATAAAGCAATTAGTGTACCACAATGTACTGAACTATTCTTTAATAAAAATTATGAAGGTTGTAGAAGAAGATTAAAACAATTAGAAGATATGGAATTATTGAAAAGTTATATAAGTCAACTCACAAGAGAAAAAATATATTACTATGATAAGAAGCTTAGAGACCATGATTTATTAGTATATGACTTTCTTAAACAAATAAAGAAACATAACGGAGAAATAATAGATTTTAAATTGCAACCACGTTATCTAACAGGATTAATAAGACCAGACGCATTTATAACATTTAAATATAATAATAATGTTTATTTCACTTTACTAGAAGTTGATTATACTCATTATACAAGTAACCTAAAAATGCAATTATATGAGAAGTTATTTAAAAGTGGACAACTTCAAGATAAATGTTATGGAAACTTTCCTATTGTAATAATATCTCGTCCTAGCCTTAGTGACATTAGATACAACTCGTCCCACTTTGAACTTGTGTATACAGCCTTAACTTATAATAACCTTAATTACTTTTTATTTCTCTCTTAATATTACTGCATACTCCTCATTATACTGACCTTTTAAAATGTAGGTATACCAATACTTATATTATATTGGATTGTAGGGAGAAAATATATTCCCCTACTCTATATCCAATACTCAACACAATATTAAATCCTACATTTGATACATATTACTTAGGAAAACCCATTATACAAAACACAAGACTAAGCAATATGCAAAACAAAGAAAGGAGAAAATAGTTATGTTGATTGATTCTAGTTAATCATTAATGTAATTCCAAAAAAACAATTTACGAGATTGAAAGGATGGATTACATATGAAAACTATCATTGTAATATTAGCATTACCATTATTAATAAAATTATTCACACGTTTAGGATTTTGGAGATTAAGTTTAATTCCTAAAACTATGATAACTGCTGAGATGGTTATTGAGGATATTAATAAACACAAGATAAGGTCTGCTAAAGTTGAAATATCCTACTGTTATACTCAAAAATTATTCCATGATAGACTTCAGAATAAAGAATTAACAAGAGACAGAATATTAGCAATTAGAAAATATCTAGAATTGCATGTAGATAAGTTTGAATATAAGAATAAAAATTTTAAAAATGATGCTCATGTGATATATTCATTAATGAAATCTAAATCATTAAGAGTTAAGGATTTTAACATGGTACAAACTCTAATTAATACCATAGATAAAACAGTTGATTCTAATTGGATTAATATATCTGCAATTACAAACAAATAACAATAAGTTAATTTTTAATCATTTTAAGGCTATTTTGTATAAAAATTATACATTTTAGCCTTCTTTTTGGTAGTTTTTAATAGTTTTCCACTAAAAAACAACATAAAAAATAGCACCTACTATTTAATTAAATAAAGCAAGTGCTTGAGATTTTATTATTTAAACATACTCCATATATCTTTTATACTCATAGTTTCCATATCTTTATCTATATCAGTTTCCTTTATATCAGTCTTATTTTTAATATTTGATATACTTACAATTTCTTCTTCAACTGATTCTTCTTGATTAATTTTCTCTGCTTTTGCGTTAGCTATTTTTATTATACTATTTTTTATAGCTTTATTTTCGTTGAGTCCAGCTATCATAATCATATTACTTACTTGTGTAGGAGTTACATGGTCATTAGGAAATACTCCTATAATATTTTCTATAATTGGAATAGCCTTTTCTTCTTTAATTCCAACATTAAGTGCAAGTCCCATAGCTTTAGGATTCTTTAATGGTTTGCAATATATTGAATTATCATAAGCTTTCTTTAAATTCTTCTCAAACTTATCATCACTATTTCCATCAAATTCAAACATCATCGCATGACCTTTATATTTAAATAAATCCATTCTTTCAGATTCGTCAGCATTGCTTTGATTATTAGCTGTCTCTCCTTCTATCCATCTATCAAATAAAATTACATGTTCTTCGTTTATCTCATCTAAACTTTCTCTAGAATCATTATTTATAACATAATATTGATTTATAATTCCCTTATCAGCCATAGCATACAATTCATCTAAACTTTCTTGTGAATTATTTTGTAGTTGCCATGATTCATAGTGTTTTGGTTTTGCTACAACTGCTATTATAATTATATCTTTTCTTCCTAATTCTATTAACTTCTTTCTTAATAGAGCTACAAATATATTAGATAGTCCTCCTCCTGTTCCTCCTCCCAATGTATAGTGTACGATATAAACTTTACAAGTTGTATGAGCATCTAATAGCTTTTTAATCATTACTTCATAATAATCTTTTGCATACTGTTGTGCCACTTTTCTTTGCTTTGCACAACCTTTGGAAGCTGGTGGCTGATATATAAAATCGTGATTATCTATTTTTAATTGTGATAAATCATCATAACTAGTATTAATAAAAAATCCCCTATATTTATTTTTATAAAATCCATAAGCTAGCTTGCTTCCACCTTGACCGATACCTACTGCACAAAAATCGTCCTTTAGCATCACTAATTATCCCCCTTTTCATTTTGCATTTTACTGAATCTGTCTTTAAGTTCTTTAGGTACTACTTTATTTTCTTTCACTAAGGCTATTCCCTTATCTGATAAAAAATAAGTCTTTGCTCTTACATCCCTAGCACCCTCGCAAACTAAATCAAGATTTATAAACATTCTCATAGAATCTCTTATTTTATATATAGATAAGCTTGTTGAATCAGCTAACTTTTGTAAAGTAAATGAACACATTTTAGAAAAACATCCTTTATCATATAGTGTATCCATTATATAATAATCATTTTTAGTTAAGTTCACATATATCCCTCCTTGCAAATTACTATTAATATATCATTATATTTAATGAATGTCAATGAAATGTTTTAATAATATTTGTATTATATTATCCTAATATTTAGTTCATATTATTTTAACGTTATTATAGTATTAAATAAACCTTAATATAATATTAAGATAGCATTACTTTAATATTATATTTGCATTATATTAATTTTATGCTATAATTATATAAATAATAAATTATTTGGAGGTAATATAATTTATGACTACTAATACTAACAAGATTATAGATACAAACTTTCAGGAAGTAGAAACGTCTGAAATTATAAATTACACTATTGAAGAAGTAGCTAAAAAACTTAATATAAGCACCACTAAAGTAAACCATTTGATTTTTAAATTAAATAAAGCCAGTGCTGATAATAATTTTTTTGAAAAAACCGATATGATTTCTCAAAATGATTTTGAAAAGTTAGAACTAGCTGTAGATTTAATAAAAGATGAAATGCCTTATGATGAAGTTGTAAATTATTTTAAGAATAATTCTCATGGGTTAATAGATAGAGAAACTGGAATAATTAAAGAAAATTTAACTAAGATAGACTCACAAGTAATTGCTAAAAATGTAACTATAGAAATAAAAAAAGAAACTGACAAAATAGTTAATCAAATTAAGACTCAACTAACTAATGATATTACTGGTTCTTTTAAAGAAGAAGCTATGAAAATAGCACAAGTATCCTTAGATGCTATGAATCAAACTAAAGATATAATGCTTAATAATATAGAGATACTGACAGATAAAATGCAGTCCTTAGAACAGAGTAATCAAAATAAGGATAAGGAATTAGAAAGACTGTATTCCAAAGAAACTACTGCAATGAGAAATAAGATTGATAAAAAACAAGAAGAAATAGAAACTCTTAAAAAGGAACTTGAACTTGAAAAGTCTAAATCACTATTTAGCAAATTCTTGCACTTCAAGAAGTAACAACTCAACATAAAAATAATCTTGTCGCATTAGAAACTATTGTATGATATCAGACAGGACGTATGAATTGAGATAGAACTAAAAGAGTAATAGTTGTCATCTCCAAACTTTTAGTCTGTATAAAGCGAATAAGTGGACTAAAACAATCAACTACAAAATGATAGTGAAATTATTAGTGAACTACAAAATGATAGTATGTGTTTTATTTATTTTAAATCTCTATTTAATACTATTAAGAGAGTGCCTTATAGTAGTAAAATCAAAGGATTAGAAAGCCTTTAAACTACAAATTGATAGTAATGAACTACAGAATGATATATAATGACTACAAATTGATAGTATGTTGACTAAAGATATGTAGGTGTGTAGACTACATATTGATAGTATTAAACTACAAATTGATAGTAACTTTAGGAGGATTTAAGTGTGGGATATGAACAATTGGAATTAAATTTAAAAGATAATAATTTAGTTGTGCAGGATAATATGTTTGTTCATGCTAGTTATGAGATGACATCATTAGAACAAAAATTGTTAATGATATTGATATCTACAATTAAAAAAGGTGACATAAAAACATATAGGACTACATTTAGAATACGTGACATAGCTGATTTAATGAATATAAGTGTAGAGCCATTATATCGAGATTTACCAAAAGCTTGTAGGAGTTTAATGAAGAAAATTATTGAAATAAAACAACCTAATGGTGATTGGGAAATGTTTAATATAGTTACTTATGCAAAACATAAGAAAAAAGAAGGTTCTGTAATGATGAAAATTAACGAGGAATTAGAACCATATTTAGTTCAACTGGAAGATTTATTTACTAGTTTTAAACTAGCAAATATTCTAGATTTAACTTCTAAATATTCTATAAGGATATATCAACTATCAAAAAGTAGTTCATTCAAACATGAAGTAGCTTATACACTAGAAGAATTTAAAAAAATATTAAAATTGAATCAAAAATCTTATGATAGATTTAATAATATTACTAGTAGAATATTGATTCCGTCTATAGATGAAATTAACTTAAAAACTGATTTAAATGTAGATTATGAAGTTCTTAAATTAGGAACTAAAGCAGTAGGGATTAAATTTTATATAGAGAAAAAAAATGAAAGTATTATTCGACTACAAAATGATAGTAAAAAGAGTAAACAAAACACCTTTAATAATTTTGAAGGTAGACCTGAATCAAAGGATGAAAAACATATGAAATTAGTAGAAGAAAAATTACTTGGTTGGGATAAAAGTGATTCTAAAGAAGAAATAGCTATTGATATTGAAGCTGATAATAGCTTTGTATCAAATTTACTTAAAGAAACCCAAAAGTAAGCCCTAATTAGACGAGATAGAACATAAAAGGTATAAGTTGTCGTCTTAAAACTAGAACGCTAATTTGAGCCTTATAATGGCATTTAACCCTAACATAATATTATATGCAAGAAGTAGTGTAATATTACTTCTTTTTTTATTGTGATGGATAGAAATGTTTTTTACAAATGTGGTATTTTAGAAACTATATAATAAATTAGAGTAATAGTTGACTTATATTTTTATATGTGGTAGTATGTGACTAAGAATTAAAATAGGGAAGAAGGGAAGAGAATTGGAAGAATATAATAAAAAATTATTTGCTAAAATACCAACTATATTATTCTATGAAACTATAGAAGATGAGTTCATAGAAAAGAATAAATGTGTAAAAGATAATAGTATTTTAACAAATATAAAGGACAGTAAAGTAATATTAATACTATATCAGTTATATATCAGGACAAATTATACAGTGGAATGTGATATATCCATTAGCAAATTAATAAACAGATGTGGATATTATAATAATGATAGAACTAAAACTGAATTTAAAAACATATTAAACGACTTATGCAAATTAAAATATATAAATACTAAAGATAATATAAATAAATCAAAGCATAATGATTTGATAACATTTAACACTGTAAAATTAATTGATATTGATAAATATGTTTCCTTAGAACAAAGTGAATTGAATAAAATAATATCAAGTAGTACAAGCAATAAAGAGAATATAAACTTATTAAAAGTATATTTATACTTAAAATGTAAATCAAATAAAAGAAAGAAAATTAATGGTGGAAATATACAAAAAGATGGAGGAAAAGCTCAGGTTGCATATCCAAGTTATAAAAATATAGCAGAATATACATATACAAGTGAAAGTCACATAGTAGAATATATAACTAAACTTAAAAATTTAGGAATGATAGAATATAAAAACTTAGGTAAAAAATATCTTGAAAATGATATGAACAAAACAATAACTGATTGTGCCAATATATACATCATAACAAATATAGTCAAAGGAGACTTTATAGAACTAGAATTAAAAGAAGGATTAAAGCAACAACATAATTACTATGAGGGCAAAGGATATATAATATTAGATGATAATAGAATTAACATGAAATCTATATATGGCAGAAAAGGATTTTTAACTAAGAAATTAAATAATAAAACTATAACAGTAAAAGAAGTAGAAGAACTAGAATTATTAAATACCAATATAGAAGAATACAAATTAAAATACCAAAACAAACTAAATAAGAAAAAAGGAAAATAAATTCTGGTCGGCTTTTAGACGGACAGGAGATTTCTTATTATCTCTTATTATATATTTATTCTCTCTTATTACACCTCCATTGTAGTGTGTTTATACATACGAAAATTTAAGGGTATACCTAAATTAATAGTGTATTTTTACATACAAAATAGTATTTTAGCTAGGAATATTAAGTAAACAAGAGATAATAATATGTATTAGCTACATAAAATGATTAAATGACCAAATATGAAAGGATATGATAAAATGAAAGAAATAGAATATAAAATACATTATGATAACTTAGATAAATTGAAAATCGAAGGAGTATATTTAATAAGAAATTTAGAAAATAATAAATTAAAAATAGGAAAAACTAATGATTTAACAAGAAGATTGAGTGATATAAAGAGTAGTTTTAAATTTTGTGGAACTCCTCCAAATTTAAAAGTTGAATGTTTTATTGAATATACTCATAGTATAGAATTAGAACAATTTTTACATAAAGAGTTAAAAGAATATAACCATCAAAATGAATGGTTTTCAATAGATGATATAAATTTAATATTAAATAAGATAGTAAAATTTCAGCATAAAGAACCTATTAAATATAGTCCAGTACCACACATTAATAAAGTAAAAAATGAAGTAAAAGTATCAAAATATGCATTAGATTATAATAAATATTACAAATATGAATTTAAAAATTATAAAATTGATTGTATTGTTTATTTAAAAAGAAATAGAACTACATATGGAATACTTGAGGATATTGGGAAAATAGCTAGTTCAGTTGGATATTTATGGGGTTCGTATTATATAAATGAATATTATCTAGAAGAAGTATATATTAATTTAGATAAATTAGATTGCATGTTTAAAAAATTTAATACAGATAGTTTAGCTTTAGTTGATGGAAAACTTATGAGATTGGATGTTTATTTAGGAAATATAATAAGAAATAAGAAAATAGAATCGCTTATTAAAAATAAAGATAGTATTGAAAAAATAATTAATGATATGACGACTTCTGAGTATGATTGTAATAATATTGATATAATTAAATCAGATATTGAGGATATTGAAAATAAATGTATACAAATACAGGAATATTTAAATGAGGGTATAGAACAACATCATAGAAATAATTATAAAATGTATGGAATGGCATAAACTATATAACATATTAGAATAATAGTTGACAAGCAAATTAAAATATGTTAAGATAATACTTGTAAGAAAGAAATACATAAAGGGAGGTGAAAATATGGTTATAGAGTTTAGTTCATTAAGAGATAAATACCAAAATACATTTGATAGTCTTAAAGTTAAGAATTTTCAAGATAGCTTTGAAGGGAATGAAAGAGAAAAATTTGAGAAAGCTGAACAATGGTTAAGATTACATAAATGAGATAATAAAGAAGTTGATAATATATTAAATTAATATTAAATATAAAAGGAAGTGAATTAATGGTTTTGGTAATTGACCTAGACTCAACGATAATTGATACCTGTCGTTGTATAATAAATTTACATAATAAATTAAATGATAAACAAATTATCTATACCGATAATTATTCGTGGAATTTCTATCCCATGGTTAAGACAAAAGAAGAACTAAGTGAATTATTTAAGTTATTTGACCATGAAGAATTTTATAATAATGAAACATTAGTGGTATTAGATGGTGCTATAAATATTATAAATGAGTTGTCTAAGAATAATAAAGTGATAATTTGTTCAAAACATGACATTATAAGGCGTAGCATTACATCTAAGTGGGTACAGGAAACATTCCCTAATGTAGATTTAATTTTTACTGATACATTTGATAAAAGCATAGTAGGTCATGTAACTTTAATTGTCGACGATAAATTGGAAGCTTTAGAAAGTGTAAATGCTGATTATAAGATACTTTATGGTTTATATGACTGGAATCGTAATATTAATATGCTAAGAGCAACAAATTGGGAGGAATTATATAATATGATTAAAACAATAGGGATTACAATAAGTGATAACAAATTAAATGAGGAACTAATAAGCAGAAAGATGAAGGTAGGAGACAATGAAAGATAATTATGGTTGTACAAAAGAGAAAAAGGAATTTGACAAAGAATTTGCGGAATATATAAATTGTTTTTATGATACATATGATATGGACGAGCATTATGGGTTAGTAGATACTACAACTGAAGCTTTTTTAATCGGGATTGACGTTTCGGATGGATATTTAAGTGGATATGACAAAGGGAAGTTAAAAAGATATAGAGTGGATATGGTGAAAGATAATTGATTTAATAATATATTAAAGTAATACTAAATAATAAAGGAGAGACAAGAATGAATAGTTACATAGGAAAATGGAGAGTTTCAAGTGAATTTGATAGGAACAATTTGGAAGCACTAAATGATACGTTTATAGTGTGTGGTGGGAATGGTCAAATATACAGATATTCAAAAAATATTTTGGCATATTACAAACCCAGAAGGGGTAATTCAGAACAATTTACTAATAAGTTAATAGATATGGGAGTTAAAGATGTTAAAAATGCAAGCTCAGATGGTGATGTATTAATTTATTTTAGTGAAGATAGTTTAGATATAGTTGCTGAAGAAGTTAATGCTAGCACAAATGGTGCAGATATAAAACCAAGTAGTATTAAAAATTTAAGGAAATTAAAATGGTTCAAGGATAATAAACAACATTATCTAGATATTGGATATTATAAGGAATTATCCGAAGAAGAAAAAGAAGTCTATAGAGAAAGGTTTGCAAGTTATATAAATAAGGACAAGTCAGAACAGATTCTCGAATAGAAAGTTGATTACAAATTCACTACGAGGTTTTAGAGTGAATAACGAACAAGTTGTCATGTTAAGTTTTTAAATTGAAATAAGGAGTTTAAATGCGTTTTAAGTAAAGAGTGGAATTGTATTACAGAAAGTTAAAAATAAGGGCGTATTTTGGATTGTTTAGTTAAGGTGATAAGTTGTTCCTAAAATTGTGTAGGAGAGCGTAGAAAGTCGGATAATAGGTTTTTAGTTAAGTAATGTGAGTAAGGTTTGAATTTGGTAAAGATAAAATATGATAATAAATATAATAATATATTAAAGTAATAGAAAAACAGAAAGGAATGATAGATAATAATATGGTATTAGAAATAAATATGGAAAATAAAATGTGCCCATCTAAAAATATATTTAAATTATCAGAAGATGGAACTTATTGGATTGGAATAACTCAAAGAGGAGATGAATTTTGGTTCGATGGTGATGATAAAACTATAGAATATATAAAATCTTACACTTGGAGGACAATTAGTTATGGATACATCCAAAACCGCAAAGGAGATAAATTACATAGAATAGTTATGGGAGTAACAGAAACAAATATATTCGTTAATCATTTAGGTGGACGTAGGTGGGATAATAGAAAAGAGAAGTTATCTATATCTGATTCATTAGATAATTCAAAAGAAAAGAAGGTTGGGAGTGGTAATAAATATAGTGGAATAGTAGGACTGTTAAAAAGAAGAAATAGTTGGGTTGGTAATATAAAAATAAATGACATTAGTGTCTATACAAAATATAAAGACAAAGATGAAGCTCTCATTGATTTATTAATTATTCAAAAACATTATGGATTCAGACACAATGAAAATTTATATTATATGTTAGATAATATATTAGAATTAAGAATAAAAGAAGTTATTTCTAATATAGAAAGACAACTAAATAAAACTAGAGATGATAAGATATGTTCAAATAATAGATTTGAAATATCTGAGGACGGTACATATTATAATGTTTATGATGTAAATAATAAAACTTTTAAAATAAGTTTAGAAAGCAAATCACTAATAGAAAATGGAATATGGCATGTAGCTGAAGATGTTTCAAATAAAAGTATTTCTATTCATGGATTTATAATTGAAAATGGTTGCAGAAAAACAGTTAAATTACATAGATATTTATTTGGTTTGATTGATAAAAAATATAAAAATTGGTTTGTAGCAAGATTAAACCATGATGAATTAGATGATAGAATGAATAATTTGATTATTACCGATTCAGTTGGAAATGGTTTATCTAAGAAAGTAGAAAAAGGTTATAGCTATAAAAATGGAAGTTATAATATTAGCATTACATTATTAGGTGAAAAATTTAGAAAAACAGTTAAAACCGAACAAGAAGCAACAGATATTATAATACATAAAAGAGAAGAAGCTAAAATGAAAAGATTACAATTTCATAGCAAGGAAGAACTTAATACATATTTAGAATTTAAACAAGCAATGTAATAAATTAAAACAAAATATTGATATAAGTGGGTGACAGAGTGAAAAACAGGCAATTATATACTATGAAATTTAAATCTTCTAGATTGAAAAAATTTGATTATAATATAACTATTGATTATCAAGAAGCATTATCTAATGGAGAAATAATAGCCTTGTCAGATAATCAAATGCTAAGAACTATTAGAAAAGTAGTGACAGACATATATAAAGATAATAGTGATATTAAAAATAGAATATTAGATAAAAATGTACTTGAAGAATTTTATATAAATATAGAAAAAATAAAGAAAGAAAAAAATAGTGAAGAAAACAAAAACAAATTAAAAGAAGAAAAACAAAAGATAATAGATATGTGCTATATTCCAGAATATATAACTATAATAATGGAACATGATAAGCATTATGAATATTTATATAATAATGGATTGATAATTAATGATAAAACTTATTTTAGAATATCTACTTCGGCAGGAAAGGGGCGTTCTAGTACAGTTACTTTTTGTTCAAGTGATATATTACAAAGTGTTGATAAAATATTAGATAATGGAAGAGATAAAACTAAGAAATTTTCACCTTCTAAATTTAATGCTTATAAGGGTTTATATGAATCTAAGACACAAGTAGTAACTACTCCTAGATTTTGTGTAGTGCCTGATTATTTTATAAGTGATACCTTTGATGTGAATTGGGTTACAGAAACACCAAATGATGAAGATGATAAAATTGAACAAAAAACTATTACTAAAGAATTTAATAGGTCTGATGGTATGGGTTTAATAACTCCTAAAATGGCTGAAATATGGGGTAATGAATTAGGCTTAGATTATATACCTTGTCAATTTTGCGTGAGAGAAAGTTTTATTAAAGGGATGTTAAATGTATTTGAAACCGAAGAATTTTGTAAAGAGAAAAATAATGGTAATTACATAATAAATACAATATATAAAGATGATAATGGACAACCTATTCAAGTAGATTTAAGAGAAATTGACGTAATATTGACTGAGGGACAATTTAAGTTATGGAACTCATTTATAAGTTTAGAACAATACAAACAAAATTGTATAAAAAATGATTTATCATGGGGAGTATCTTTATATGTTGATAAGGAATTGAGTAATGTTTTAAGAATGAATTATCAGTTCTTACAAGTTACCGATATACCTAAAGACAAAATACCAGAGTTATGTGAAAGTTTTATAAAATGGATTAAAGGAGTTAATTCAGATGATATATGGTATACATTATTGTTCTTAATGGGTACAAATATAACTCAATCATCAATTAAAAAATATTTAGAAAATAGTTCAAATTGGTGGATAAAATCATTAATAGTTAATCATCAATTATTAAATGATAAATACATAAAGCAAAAAATATACAATTTGATAAAGAAAAAAATAGATAAAGGATGTTTAGGTACTATAAATTTGGACGGAAACTATGAAGTTATCGTATCCGACCCCTATGGACTAATGGAATCTATATGTGGACTAGAAGTACATGGGTTAATTAGTAAAGGAAGTTGTTATTCTCAATATTGGAATGATAGGAATGTTAATAAAATTGATTGTATGAGAGCCCCATTAACATACAGAAGTGAACATGTAGTTATGAATGTAGAAAATACAGAAGAACAAAGAAAATGGTTTAAATATTGCTATGGTGGAATAATACTAAATATTCATGGACATGAGACAGATAACTTTGCAGGAAGCGACTTTGATTTCGATATATTAGCTAGTACCTCAAACGAAATCATAATTAATTCAGTTTATAAAAATGAGAATCCAGTAGTATACGAACCACCCACCCCTAAAAAGATTGTTATTACTAATGAGGACTTATATAAATCTGATTTATTCTCTTTTGGTTCAATTATCGGTGCTATAACTAATAAGAGTACAACTGGAACTGCCTTATTAAAATATCTAGAAGAAACTAAAGGTAAAAGAAGTAGAGAATATAAAGTTACTCTTGATAGATTAAAGATGTGTACAAAATTACAATCAGCCCAGATAGATAAAGCTAAAATAGGTAGGGAGGTAAAAGGTATCCCTAAAATATGGACAGATAGGAAATATATAAATCAATTAGAAATATCAGGTGAAGAAAAAGACTTTTTAAAATCTATAATGTTAGATAGACATCCATATTTCTTTATACATTTATATTCAGATACAAAAAGAAAATATAAAAAATACATAGAAAAAAATGATTTAGCTTGTAGACATAAGTTTGGAATTTCACTAAAAGAATTATTAGAGAAAGATAATAAAAACAAAAATGAATTAAAATTCACTAAAGATTATAATATTTATATGCCAGTTGTAGATACTGATAGTGTAATGAATAATATATGCAAATATATTGAAAGTGTAGACTTTGATATAAAGAATAAAATACATACAGTTGAAGAAGATACACATAATTTATTAATGAGATATAATGACCTAATAAATCAAGATACATATGATAGTGTAGTAGTTATATATCAAGACTTCAGAAAACAATTATCAGAATTAAATAGTATTAAATATAGTGGTTCAAAGAATAAATATAATGCTGATTTCGAACAGGAAACCCTTACTATTTATACTATATTTAAAAATGAATTAGAAAAGGTATGTTCAAATGTTTATGAATTAGTAGATTATTTAATAAAAATATTTTATGAGGATTTCAAAGGAGCTAATAAGGATATTTTATGGAATTGCTACGGGAATATAATATTTGAAAACATTAAAACAAAATCCACACAAACGGTCATGTTTCCTTTTCCTAATAAAAATGGTGATATTGAATATCTGAATGACAAATTTAAATTAGAGGAGGTAACATTATAGATGGAATATAAGTATAATGAACGTGAATATGCGAAGAAAATATATGAAGAAGGATTTCAAACAAGATTTATAAAATATGAATTAGTTATACTAGTAAAGTATTTAAAAGAATTAGGAAAAACTAAAAAAGATACAGAAACAGAAGTTTATGATTTTTGTGAAAGGTATATAAATAAATTTAATAAAATAAAATACTATAAAACTATAGATGGTGCAGTAAGGGATGGTAGAAAAAAGAATAATAATTTAATAGTATTGGATTCAATTGCTATTATGAGAAGTGAATTAGAACATATAGATAAAATAGATATTGAATATGAACATAAAAAACTATTATTATCTATGTTGATTAGTAAGAAGATATCATTTGAACTATCAAAAATTCAGCCACAACAAACTGAGGAAAATAAAAAACTATCTTTATATATAGGTGGAAGTTCTAAAAAGTTTAAAGAAATATTTAAATTAGCTAATATAACTGGCAAATATGAAGTTGATGGAAAATATTATACATATAAAGTAGATGATATGATTAATGAATTAGTTAAAAAAGGTTTAGTAAGTTCTTTAGATAATCATAGTGGATTAATATGTCTAGATTGTTTAAAAGACATTAGCCAAGATGGAGAGATATTTTATGAATTAAAAAATAAAGATTTTGATAATTTAGGTAATATATTTGATTACTACAAAGGCGAGAATAAAATAAAATCATGTGAAGAATGTAGAAGTTTGTTCAAACAAAAAGCAAATAATCAAAAAAAATGTTTAGATTGTGCAAAAAAATTTAAACAAAAACAAACAAATTTATGTAAACAAATTAAAAAGGAAGAAAGCAGAAAACCTTTATAAATGACTATATCACTAGCTTTAAATAAAATTTCAATTTTTATTTATAATGAGTATGTGTAACCTCCTATTAGTATAGTGTTATTATAAAATACTCAACATTTTTACTCTATCCCCTTTTATTCTTTATAAAATACTTTCTAACCTTTCTCTCTCCTTTGACGTAGTTTACTAACAGGTAACTACGTCTTAGAGAGAAAAGATAATAGATGTGTGGGGTGACTAAAATTTAATAATATATTAGAGTAATATAAAATGATTAATTCAACTTAAATGTTGTTTTAAAATATATTGGGTGATGACCGACATCAAGGAGATAATAAATATGATAAATAAATTTCTAGAAAATGAAAAAATAGTTTTAGAAGAAAAGATTACCGAAGCCAGAAACAACGAAAAGGAAAATACATATAAAAATTTAATTCAAGCTTATGAAAGAGTTTTAGAATTAATAAGAAAAGAAAATATATGGACAGATATGTATTCACATTATCAAATGAAAATAGACGATGATTTTCAAGAAGTAGTTTCAACATGGCAACAAAAAGATGAGGATATTAGAGAACACAAGATTTACAAGATTGAAAAAGAAATTACTAATGATATTTCTATGGATGATAAAACATTAAATTCTATAGAAGATATAGTTGGATATAAGATATTTGCAGAACCTAATAAAGATAGTTTTGGATATATATTAAATGATATTTGTGGTGCATGGAATCATATATCAGATGAACAACAAATACGAATTATAAAATTATTAAATGGTAGATAACAAATTAAAAGTTAATAAAATCACCGCTTTATTTAAAGTTAAAGTGATTTTAAAATATATTAAAATAATAACAAAATTAAGATGAAAGAAAGAGGAGATTATAAAATGGGACAAATTAGAAAAGATAAGAAGATAGAGTTATTCACAAAAGGGACTGAATTTAAATCAAAAGCAGAACAAGTCAGAATTGCAAAAGTGGAAGAAGAAAAGGTTGTAGATGATATTAATGAATATGTTAATGGATTGATTGAAAGTTATGGAGAACCATTAGAAGTTGGAGAATATATAAAGTTAGGTGCTTTAAAATTCACTAAAAAAGAAAAAGATGGAGTATCTTTTATAGATATTAAAGTTAAATTATAAGACAGTTTAGGAATATTGGGAGGATTTGATTAGATATAGTTTATTCTGTCCTCCTAAGTTAAAAATAAGTTAAAATAAAAATATATGCCGTTTATATCGGTGGGTGGATGGGGAAAATCATGGGAGGTAAAAATAAAGAAAATGAAATTGTAATAAGTTTAAATGGGAATCAATCAGAAGAAGTAGTAGGTAGTAATATGAGTATTTCATATTTATCAGACACAGGTAGAAAGTGTATTTTGGTTGAATTAGGCATGATACAAAACAATGATATGGCTGATGAATATATTCTTAATAAGCAAATGTTAGAGAATATACCAATTAAAGAGTCTGATTATTGCTTCATGGTTCATTTACATTGTGATCATATTGGATTATTTCCAGCATTATCTTCAATGGGATTTAAAGGTAAAATAATAACTACACAAACAAATGCAATATTATCAAAGCCCATGCTTAAAGATTGTATTAAGATTCATATGAAAAATTGTGCATATCTGAGAGAAAATAAAGATAAATTCAAAAAGAAAATAAAAGGAAATGTAAAAGAATTATTTGTTGAGAAAGATTTAGATAATACAATGAATATGATGAATATATATGATTTAGACAATATACATTATTTAGATGATTGTTTATCTTTTAGATTTACAAATAACTCACATATACTTGGTTCTACACAATTAGAAATTTTTATAAAAAAGCATAAAACAAATATAACAAAGAAAATAACAATAACAAGTGACTTAGGAAATACTGATAATTATTCATTTACATATTTTACAGAACCAACAGTTCCAGTATCAAATACAAATATACTTTTTATAGAAAGTACTTATGGATTAGGAGATAGAAATTTCAACAAGAGAATTTGTATAGAAGAAAGAAAGCAATTAGAAAAAGATATATTGGGTTTTCTCAATTATAATTATTCTTGTATGATTCCTTGTTTTGCCTTATCTCGTTTGAGTAATATGATGTGTTGGTTATATGATACATTTAAAGATAGATGGGATATGTCTAAACCAATTGTTATTGCAACAAATTTAGGTAAGAAAATAAATGATAAAATGTATGAAGTTTTAAATGATGAAGATTTGGCTTATTGGGACGAAGTTATGAATTGGAAAGCTTTTAAATTCATAAATGATGGAAAAAGTTGTGAAGCTTTTATTACTTCTAAAACTCAAAGTTATTTAGTTTTATCTAGTAGTGGGATGGTTAGTGGAGGTTTTAGTAATTTATTTGCAAAACAAATGTTACAAGATTCACATAATGGAATATTATTTTGTGGATATTGTTCACCTAATACAGTTGGAGGACAATTATTAGATGATAATATTGATGTGGTTAATATTGATGGAAATACATTGAAAAAGAGATGTATTGTAAAAAGATATTATTCATTTAGTAGTCATGCATCACAAAAAGACATTTTAAACTACATAAAACAATGCAATTGCCAAAAAGTTATACTTCAGCATGGTTCAAGTGAAGCTAAAGCTGAATTAAAAAGATTATCAGATATTGAATTGAGTAAAATTAATAGAACAACAAAAGTTATTTCATCTTATAAAAATATGCAAATAACATTATAACAAATTAAACAAATACTTAACATATTAAAGGAGAGAAAATAAAATGAAAAATTCAACTAAACGCCAGTTACAAAGATTTAATTATCAATCAATAAACAACATCACAAATAAGATGGTTAAAATTCTAAATGAAAATAAAAATAAATTAAAAACTATAGAAGTAGAAGGAGATAAATAAAATGGCTAAATCAAAAGTACAAGAAAAGATAATAACTGACCACCAATTTAAAGCAGAAGGTACATTAAACGTAGACAATCTACAAGAAGGTATGTTTATTTTAGAAGTAGAAGATGAGGGAGAAGTTGACCTTTACAAGTATTTAAAGAAATTTGGAGACTCTTATATAAAAATTTCAATTTCTGATAAAGTTGAAAAGGAAGCTAAAGAAGAAGAATAATTTGTAAATATAATATTAGCAGATACTCATTATTATGATATTTGACTAAATAATGGGTGGATAGGGTAGTTAGCAATAACATAAATCCAGCCACAGAATCAATGAATTGTATAGAAGTAGAAAATGGTTCTCTACGCACTCGAAAGAGTATCTGAAATGATGGATACACCGACCATCCTATGCAATTTAATAAAATATTTATTTCTATTAAGGAGTGTTAATAGAAATGGAAATAAAGCAATACATTAAAACAACAATTTTATAAGCTTATCTATCAAGTTATAGAAAAAGCAACTGATTTTTACATAGTAATCATCGGCTTTTAAATCAAATAATATATTGACTGTGGAATGGTGGTTAATATATAAAATGGGAACTATCTACAATCAGACTAGTAGATTGATTGAAAGAGGAGATAGTTACAACTCAATTGGTGGGCGATTGCAGAAAAGCAGATATGCCAAATTAATATGGGTAATCAAAGGATGGCAAACGGGTTACATTTTTAAACTTAATCATATCTGAGGTTAGTAACTATAAAACCAACGTGTAATATAGTGAGTTATAAGAATGATAGGTTTGATTCATGCCTAATTTACAATGGATTAATGTTTATTGCAATAACATAACAGTGAATTTAAGCTGAAGGGCACAATCTTCAAGTGAGATTATGAAGATTTAATATTGTTCCATATTACTTTAAAGTAATTTCTTGGACTTGTGATTTATTTAAAAGGCTTTACGCCGACTGATTTAAGAATGGGTATAGAATCCCAACAAATATTGAATTGAGTTAGATGCTCAAAAGAAGAAGAATTTAGCCCATATGGGAATAATAGAATTTTGGTGATTCCCTACCATGATTTATCTAAAGTGAGAAACTGTAACACAATAGATAACAATGTATATCTATTAAGTAATAAATTAAATATCGTTTCAAGATTAGGTGTTTAATTAACTTTACAAGGGTTGAATATTTACCACAACTTGAATAGGACTAATAGTCTGAAAGAAAATATTCAAATAAATTATAAGTTCTTGCGAGAATTTATATGTAATTAAATAGAAAATCAGCAGTACGAAAGTGACTGTAGTTGTGCCTTAACAACGATAAAAATAGGGAAAGTTATTTAGTATATTGTCTATTGTAGAAAAATAACATTAAAAGATGGAGGAGTTTTAATCTCTGTACCATCGAAACTAATTGGTCACTCTAGATTGATTAGATTATTTAATTAGATTAAACTTAGTTTTCTAGGAACTAGAGATACATGAAGTTCTATACATCTTATATATGTATCATATAACTAATAGGTTATTAGTCGTAATACAATCATGGTAAGTACGTTAAGCTTACTTTTAATATGGGAATTTATACCGTAGGGATAGCGGGGCAGACTGTAAATCTGTTGTTTAAATACTCGGGTGGTTTAACTCCATCAATTCCCACCAACAAGACCTAATCAAGCCTATGACCTTAAGGTTATGCTCAAATTGATTCCAATTATTATAATGATGAAGTACAAGTCATTATAAATTCACGTAGGCTAGTGGTATCCATATGGGCGTGAAGATATTAATGAATGAATATAAAATAAAGCCACTAAGAACGTTGTAGATAATATGCTTAGTAGTTTTTATTATATTTAAAAATAAAAGATAAACTAAATAGTAAAGGAAAGATTTATTATGACATTAAAAGATGATGGAAGAGAAAGTAATAGAATGAAAAGAAAAAGACAAAAAACTCAAAAGTGTACAGGTTGCAAAAATTTATTAAATATTGATGAATACATTAATAAAAATGACTTCGATAGAGTTGATGCAGATACAATTATAATATATTGTTCAAAATGTGGAAATGAAGAATTAATTAAACTATAGACATAAGAATAAATTAAAATAATAATAAAGGGAGAAAGTTATGAGAGATGAAAGATATTCAATAAAACAAGGCGAAGATAATATAGAATATGAATTAAGGCTTGTAGAAATATTGAAGAATGAAAGACCTGATGATTTAGAGTGGGATGATATAAAAGAATTAATATCTTATGAAGGAAATAAAGATAGTTTAAGAAAAGCAAATGATAGTGAATATGGTGGATATAATGTTGGAAAATATTATAAAAACAAAATAGAAAATATGGCAATCAATAATTCAAATGAAGATATAGATAAGATATTAAATGAATTACAACTAAAGAAAATGGAATTATCAAAAGAGAGAAAAAAACAACAAACTATTAACGTAGAATATAATAGAATGCTTAGAGAACAAGCTAGAGATGAATTATGGTGGGAAAATGTTGAAAAGGTTATTATAGAAATGAAACCTTTTGAAGTACCATTATTAAGAAAAATTGAAAAATTAAAGAAAGAATCACTTTTAACCATCAGCGATATGCACTACGGACGTGAATGCTTAATTAAAGGACTTGATGGAGAAATAATTAGTGAATACAATAATGAAATATTTAAAGAAAGAATGTGGGATTTACTTGACCAAACGGTTGATAAAATCAATGAGAAACAATTAAAACATTTAAATATATTTAATTTATCAGATTGTATTGACGGAATTTTACGTGTTTCACAATTGAGAAGTTTACAGACTGGTGTTGTTGATTCAGTATTAGAATTTAGTGAATTTATGGCTACATGGTTAAATAGACTAAGTGAATTTGTTAATATTGATTATTTCCAATGTTGGGGAAACCATGACGAATTGCGTTTATTAACTGGAAAGAAGGGCGATTTTGCTAACGAGAATGTAAATAAACTAATTATGAAATTTATTGAATTAAGAGTTGAGAATAATAAAAATATTACAATACATAATGATGATTTACCATTTATATATACTGATATATTGGGTGTAAAAATATTTGGATATCATGGAGAAGATAAAAATCTAATTGATTCTATTAAATGGTTTAGACGTATTTATAGGAAACCAATAGATTTAATTTATGGTGGGCATCTACATTCTCAATCTTTAGTAACTGAAGGTATTGGAGAATTTGGAGATGCACAATGTATTAGGGTTTCTTCTATATGTGGAATTGATGATTTTTCAATGACATTACATAAATCTGCAAGAGCAGGTGCCAGTATGTTTACATTTGAAGAAAGTAAGGGTAAAACTGGACAAGAAGATTTTTGGCTAAACTAAATAACATATTAAAATAATAATGAGGATAAAAGGTGATACATATGGGAATACAATATCAGCCAATTGATTCTGTATATAATGAGATGATTACCAATGATTTTTTGAAAAACAGAAAGATTTGGTTTAATGAAGAAGTTGATGAAATTTCTGTTACAAAAGTAATTTATAGTTTAAATAAAATAAAAAAGATAGATGAATTAAAGAATGTTGAAGCAAAAGATAGACAACCGATTACTATAATATGTAATAGTCCAGGAGGAATTTGTTATCAAGGTTTCTTTTTATGTAGTGTTATAGAATCTATGATATTAGAAGGATATGAAATAATTACCGTTA
>Ga0302271_10001023_pt1 | contig 27320 bp, 23 predicted proteins | sample III_Bog_N1_1_FD_198767 | JGI IMG/M metagenome (GOLD analysis project Ga0302271, IMG submission 198767) | Peat permafrost microbial communities from Stordalen Mire near Abisko, Sweden - III_Bog_N1_1 | ecosystem: Environmental > Terrestrial > Soil > Wetlands > Peat | place: Sweden: Abisko... | reverse complement strand
GGTCTTTAAAGTATCCGGAAGTTTCATAATTGCCGTGAAAATCTGATCATCAAGATCTATCATGAGTTCGGCAGCTATTTCTTTAAACTGACTATAATAGTTCCTGACAGCCGACTTATTTATTACAGTGACTACTTCATCATCAAGCATATCACAGAAGATCGAAAAATCAATTTTCCCCCTGTCGAGCCTCTGACTTATAAGGTTTCGTATCTCAGGTTCCTTTTCCTTATAAAGCCATGGAAGCTTTGTATTCAGGTCAAGTTGTTTGGAATTCAGAGATTTTACTTCAATTGTAATCTTTTTCTGAGGCGTTTCTGCTATGGCTTTTCCATAGCCTGTCATGGATTTGATCATTTCCTGGAAGTTATAAATGAAGTGTCGTTCGTGTCCAAGTTATATATTTCCCTGCAAAATTACTAAAATCAGTTTGTAAACCAAGTACACAAGACAGATCAAAGCTTTTCCAACTGAACAGTAAAATGTCGCATTATCGGTGCTTCCCAAATTATTTTTACACCGTGTTTAATAGAGTTTTTTCTGTCAAAAACATTTTTTACCACCGTTGCAACATAATCCATATGGTTGTCGCTATAAACTCTTCTGGGTATTGCTAATCTTACCAATTCAAGATCAGGGAATCTGTTTTCCCTGGTTAAGGGGTCCCTGTCAGCCATAAGAGCTCCGATCTCAACTCCTCTGATCCCGCCTTCAATATATAGTTCAATAGCGAGTGTCTGAGCCCGGAATTCTTCTTTTGGAAAATGTGGAAGGAATTTTTTAGCATCTATGAATATTGCATGCCCGCCAAATGGCTCCAGCAGAGGTATTCCAAATTCCTTCATTGCTGATCCAAGAAAAGCTACCTGGTTAATTCGCGATTCAAGATAATCAAATTCAGTCCCTTCATATAAACCCTGTGCCAGTGCATTCATATCTCTGCCCGACATACCGCCGTAGGTAATAAATCCTTCATAAATTATATTGAATGTTGATGCTTGCCGGAATAGCTCTTCCTCCCTGAAGCCTATAAAACCACCCATATTCACTATGGCGTCCTTTTTTGAGCTCATTGTCATTGCATCTGCGTATGAAAACATCTCCAGCGCAATTTCCCTGATGCTTTTTTCAGTGTATCCCTCTTCTCTTTGTTTAATAAAAAAGGCATTTTCAGCAAAACGGGCAGAATCAAGAATTAGTTTTACACCATATTTACGTGTTAATTTTGAGACCTCTCTGATGTTCGCCATACTTACAGGTTGTCCCCCGGCTGTATTATTGGTAACGGTTATAATTACACAAGAGATTTTTTCAGCCGGACAGGAATTAAGGACCTTTTCCAGCTTTACAGTGTCAACATTACCTTTAAACGGATGTAAATCTGTAGTATCCGAAGCTTCGTCGATAGTGCAATCTACTGCTTTCGCTCTTCTGAACTCAATATGGCCTTTTGTGGTATCAAAGTGCGAGTTGCCCGGTACTATATCTCCTTCTTTTACCAATACTGAGAATAGCACATTTTCGGCTGCCCGTCCCTGATGTGTAGGCAGGAAATAGCTGAAACCGGTTATATCTTTTATTGCATCTTTAAGTTTGTAATATGAAGAGGCGCCTGCATAGCTTTCATCACCCAGCATAATTGCTGACCACTGTTTATCGCTCATTGCGCCTGTTCCTGAGTCGGTGAGCAGGTCAATGAAAACCTGTTCTGCTCTCAGGTTAAAAAGATTGAATGCAGCTGCTTTGAGCCAGTTTTCTCTCTCAGCTCTTGTGCTTCGGTATATATTTTCTACCATTTTGGTCTTAAATGGTTCTGTGAATGGTAATTTCATAATTAACAGTTTTTTACCCAACATGTGTTGGATGAGGAATGAAAAAAATTAGAATATAATCAATGAAGTTTTGAAGGAGTAATTTGGCTTAGAACAAGCAAAATATTACAGACAGGCAGAAAAAAAATCTCTGTTTTTTATATTCTTATATATATCAACCGGACTATTTCCCGTTATGGTTATGCAAAACATATACTCTGAAATATTAAGTATGTAAAATTAAAAGTATTTTATGATATATTCAATCAAATATCAGATCTGAAAAAAATAAGAAATGAGACTTCAATTTTTTAAATTCTTCCTGTTAATTATTTTGACAAATACTTGTATATCAGCTTACTCACAGGAAAAAATCAACAATCAGACATTTACCTATAACATTCTGGATTCACTTAAAAAGAGCGGTGTCCGTTTTAGCTATGATCAGAAAATACCTGAAATTTCACTTTCAAAGTACCAGGCGCTTAAGTTTTTAAAGGAAAATTTGCACCCTGATAAGTGGAAAAATTCAAATGACCCATTGAGACAGGCACTGACCAGGTTAATATATGAATCATCACATTCTCCTGTCGATTCATTAAAAAATGAATTGAATAAGTATCCATACGATTCTCTGAATATTCATTGGGAAAAGTTTTATATCTGGGAACCCCTGAAGTTAAGGATTCCAGTCATTCCCAAAATGGAATTTCACTCATCTTCAGATTCTACAATCAAAGCTGATAGTAATTTGATAAATGGGGTTAAAGTTTCATCCGTTACCGAGTTAAAGGATACTACCATTATGGTAATAATCGATACTCTGAACAATGTTGCCTCTCCGTTTTCAGGTTCTCCTTTCAAATATTTCAGTCATCCATTTCAGGCCGATTCCCTTAAATCGGCTGTAAGATTGCTATTGAATTATCTTGATGAGCGGGATTCAGTACTAATAAATTTAACCGGAGTCGGAAAGACGGTTACACCAATAATATTGAATTCGAAGTCTGAAAAAATCATGCGTTTCTGGTTAAAAAATGAATTTTCAGATTCCGTTACAATCTGGATAGGTAATCAGGGAAGAAATACCATAGGTCTCTATCCTGAACAGGGCGTTAATTTCAGGAGAACTGCCAGGCAGAGTAACTATGCAAAAGCTAAAATCAATTTAGATGCGATCGATAAAACCAAATTGCAGGAATTACAAAACATAGCACTTAATCCACAGTACTGGAAATACCGCACAGAATCGGCTTTTTTTCTTACCCAGGCAGCCTTAAGCAACTGGGTAAAGGGGGGGGAGAACAGCATCTCAACAGCTCTCGATATCACAGGGTATGCCGACTATAATAATAAAAAACTAAAAATATCATCAAATAACTTCGCAAGGATAAAATTCGGGTATCTCAAATCAGGCAAAGAAAAACTTCAAAAGAATATCGATCTCCTTGAGACAAACTCAAAACTAAATCATAAAGCATTTGGAAAATTTGATTTCAGCGCTATCCTTTTATTCAAGACCCAGGTCGCCAAAGGAAGAAATTACTTTAAAACGAGTTCTGGCAAGGATACATCGAACGTAGTATCAAAATTTATGAATCCTGCCGTGCTTACAATTGGTATTGGTCTTGACTTTAAACCCAATAAAACCACATCAATTAACCTGTCACCGCTGTCATATAAAGGAACTTTTGTTACCGATCCAGCTTATATGAATAATAGATATGATTCAACCAAGATTGATCAGACACAGTATGGTGTTCCTAAGAACAGAAAGTCACTGAATGAACCCGGGGTAAGCTTTATGATAACCAATGAATTCAAACCAATAGAAACCGTGACCATAATAAACCGTTTACAATTATTCACAAACTATATACATAACCCTCAGAATGTGGATGTAGACTGGGAAATGATAGCCACCGCAAAGCTGAACTGGTTTACAGATGTACGACTAAATACACATCTGATCTTTGATGATGACACCAAAACTGATAAGCTGGTTGATGGAGTTATTAAAAAGACAGCCAGGATCCAGTTTAAAGAGGTATTGGGATTCTCACTGTTTTTCAGATTCTGAGCTGCTCGTGAATAAAAGTTGTCGAAACAGTTGATAATTGTAGAGACTGGTCTCAGACCTGTCTCTGAACTATCCCTGACCTGTCACAGACCTGCCTCAGATCTGTCTCTACGCTGAAATGCAATATCCCTACAAATCTTTCTGGTAGATTCTGAATCTCTTAACAACTTTGCAGCCTACTCTTTCGTATTCGCCTCTCATTTTTGTATTGTTTTCAAGTACAAGGTGACTATCGAGAGAATCCATTTTATGTTTTATACCTGATTGAAGTATTTTAACACCCATAAGCACGTCGAGTCCTTTACCCCTGTATTCTTTTTTAACTCCGCCAAGCATCATAAGTAGTTTTTTGGATCTTTTTGATTCCTGGAGAATTTTAAAAATGCCGAATGGCAATATTTTCCCATTAGCTCTGAGAATACCTTTACTGATATCTGGCATACCTACTGCAAAGCCTACCAGTTTTCCATCGGCTTCAACAACTTTAATGAAATTGGGATCGAGAATAGGCAGGTACCTTGCCGCGAAATCGGCTTTTTCCTTATCAGTTAATGGAACGAACCCGTATATCTCTGCAAATGTCTCATTCATGAGTTCGAGAACATCGATGATATATGGCTTTATTTCCTTCTTGGATGAAAATTCTATTATTTTATATTCTTTATTACTCTCGAACCTTGAAAGTACCCTTTCATATACTTGAGGAAATTCCTTAGGAATCTGACCAAGATAATTTACAAGATCGACTTTCTTTTCATAGCCTTCATCCTCAATAAGTTCTGGCATGTATTTTGAATTATTCGGAGCCGTCATAAACAAGGGATATTCAAATCCTTCAATCTGGAATCCCTGTGGGTCCTTATCTGAAAAACCCAGTGGACCGATCATCTTAGTCATTCCTCTTTGCCTTGCCCAATCTTCAACTCTGGTAATTAGCATATGAAAAACTTCCTTATCGTTAAAGCACTCCATAAAACAGAATCGACCGTGCTGTTCATTATTAATATCGTTGTACCTATTATTAATAATTCCCATTATCCTTCCAACCGGTTTCCCATCCCGGTAAGCAAGAAGCAGAAGGGCATCGGCATACTGGTATGACTTATTCTTCTTCTTATTGTATAATTCCCATTCATCCATGTAGATAGGAGGAAGCCATTCAGATTCATTTTTGTGAACTTTATCAGGCAGATAAATGAATTCGCGGCGGTCTTTTCTGGTAAGTACCTCTTTAATAACTAATTCCCCCATATAGTAATATTTTTGAAGGTGCCAAGAAACAAAAAATCTTTAATAAGAACAATTTCTATACAAATAAATCTCATATTATGATGAACGCAGAATTAAGTCAGTAATGACAAGAATGGCGAAAAGAATGCTTGCAATCCCATTCGTTGTCCCAAATGCTAAATTTACTCTGCTCAAATCATCAGGTTTTACTATGGTGTGCTGATAAATCAGCAAGATCGAGAATATTGCTGCCCCTGCCCAAAACATAATTCCCCCGTTTCCGAATATTCCTGCAGCAAGTACAAGCATAAATGTGGCCATATGAACTATTATTGATATCAGGAGAGCTTTTTTCCTTCCGGCTGAGGAAGGTAGTGAATGAAGTTTGTTTGTCTTATCAAACTCATCATCCTGAAGGGCATAAATGATATCAAACCCACTAACCCAGGTGAGTACAATAAAAGAATAATATAGCGGCAGAATATCAAATTGCCCCGTTACTGATATATACGCTCCAATGGGAGCAAGGCTAAGACCTAATCCAAGTACAAAGTGACAGAGCGAAGTAAATCTCTTGGTAAGACTGTAGCCTATAATTACAATAAGTGCAACAGGAGAGAGGAATAGTGTCAGCCGGTTAATGAACCCTGTTGTTATAATAAACAGAATAGAATTTATAACAACGAACACAGTAGCAGATTTTGCGCTGATTATACCCGACGGAATTTCCCTTTTGTCGGTTCTGGGATTGAGAGCATCGAAATCTCTATCAGCCAACCTGTTGAAACCCATGGCTGTATTCCTTGCAAAGATCATGCATAAAATGACCAGGATCAGCAACTTAATGCTAAGGTTGTATTCAGGTTTGGATACTGCAAGTGAAAACCCGATCAAAGCAAAAGGCATGGCAAAGACCGTGTGGCTGAATTTCACCAGGGAAAAATAATTTTTAGCTAATCTGAACGGCGCATTCATTTTTCCAAAACCTTTCTGTAAATTTCAAAATCTTCATCACTAAAAGTAACAAAGATTACATTTTTGGGAAAGTTGTTTTTGGCAAGGAATCTGCCGGTTTCTTTCACTGCGATCATTGCTGCAAGTTCCTTGGGAAATCTGTAAACACCGGTTGATATGCCTGGAAAAGCAACTGTGTCAATTTTATTCTCTTTTGCGAGAGCAAGGCTGGACTGATAACATGAAGCAAGTTGTGATGCTTCCTCACCAAAACCTCCCTGCCACACCGGTCCAACTGTATGGATAATGAATTTTGCTTTAAGCTGGTACCCTCCTGTGATTTTCGACATTCCTGTTTCACAACCTTTAAGTTTCTTACATTCCGAGAGCAGACCTGGTCCAGCAGCTGCATGAATTGCACCATCGACACCTCCTCCTCCTAGCAGTGAGTTATTGGCGGCATTAACAATAGCATCTGCATCAACCAAAGTAATATCTCCTTTGATCAGCCCGATCCTCTCTTTCTTCATTATTTACCTGATCTGTGCATTAAGTTCATTCTCGAATGCCTTAATGAGATTGTTCATGATCTTGTCGATATTCTTGTCAGTCATTGTTTTAAGCTCGTCCCGAAGTATGAAACTGACAGCGTATGATTTTTTGTTTATTCCGAGACTATCATTCTCATAAACATCGAAAAGATTTATATGTTGAATTATATTCTTTTCGGTACGGAATGCTATATCCCTGACCTGCGAGAATTTTACACTTCGGTCAAGGAGAAGAGCAAGATCGCGCTTGACAGAAGGATACTTAGGAAGTTCATGAAATGAGATCGAATGTGATTTAATCAGTTTGAGGATATAATCCCATTCGATATGACCCCAGTAAACATCCTGTCCGATATCAAATTTGGAAAGGTAGGTTTTTGAGATCTTCCCCGCTTCAGCAACAAGCTTGTTATTAAAGAGATAACATACGGATTCAGAAAAATATTTTTTATCAGATTCACTCGTTGTCAGGTTTCCGTTTTTAATTCCTAATCTGGCAAGAATCATCTCAACAGATGATTTAATATTGAAAAAGTCTGACGGATTTGAATTGTTATTCCAGCTTTGGCGAGTGTAATTCCCGGAAATAAACAGATCGAGAGAAGTTTTTTCCTTATAATCGCCGGCGATCGGATGTTTATGTTCCGATTTGTGATAGAAATAGCAATTCCCGAACTCGTATAGCTTTAGATCATTATTCTGCCGGTTTATATTCCAGATTATAGAGTTGAGTCCGCCAAACAACAATGATTGTCTCATTGCATTGAGATCTGAGCTTAATGGATTCGCAAGTATTACCAACTGGCTCTTATCAAAATCTTCACTCTGATCGTACCATGCTGATGGGCATAGTGAATTACACATGATTTCGGAAAATCCAGTGGAAGAAAGGTGGTCGGAAATTATATTCTTTACTTTTTCCTTATTCGGTTTCTCAGGATATGAGAGAGTGGAATTGACATGCATGTTAATTTCCACATTATTGTAACCATATATTCTGAGGATCTCTTCAATAACATCGGCTTCCTGTTTGACGTCAACACGATAAGTGGGTATTGACAAACTTAGATTAAGACCAACTTCCGATTTAATTTCAATATCCAGCAATGAGAGTATTTTCTTTACTGTTTCAACCTCTATTTTCTTACCGATTAGCCTGTTAATATTATCAAAGTTGACAGTCACAGTCGCTCTATCGATGGTTTTTGGATAGTTATCGACCACACCGGAAGAAATATTGCCACCAGCGAGTTCCTTAATAAGCATTATTGCCCTTTTAAGGGCCCAGATTGTAATCTCAGGATCGGCTCCCCTTTCAAACCTGAATGAGGCGTCAGTTTTCAAGCTGTGTCTTTTTGAGGTCTTCCGGATCGCCACAGGATTGAAATATGCACTTTCAAGGAAAATATTTTTTGTTGAATTGCTTATCCCTGATTTGATTCCGCCAAATACACCGGCAATACACATTCCTTCAATGGGATTACATATCATGAGGTCTCGTGATGAGAGACTTCTCTCTACAGAATCAAGAGTTATAAATTTACTTTTATCAGGAAGATTCCTGATTATGACTTTTTTTCCGTCAATTTTGTCAGCATCAAATGAATGCAACGGCTGGCCAATTTCATGCTGGACGAAATTGGTGATATCAACCACATTGTTTATAGGGTTCAGACCTACTGCCCTGAGTTTATTTTTAAGCCAGACGGGAGATTCACGTATAGTTACGCCACTTATTGTTATACCGGTATACCTTGGACAGTCGGTACTGTTCTCGATAATAACTTCATAAGGATTATTGTTATTATCCTGTTTGAAATCTTTAACCGATGGTAAAATTGCACGTACATTCATATCTGAATTAATATTCAGATAAGCTGCAAGGTCTCTGGCAACGCCAAAGTGAGAGCCGCTGTCTATCCTGTTTGGTGTTAGACCGATTTCGAAGATTGAATCTTTAGTTATTTTAAAGTAACTTTCCGCCAGAGTTCCTGGTTTCACAGCTTTATCCAGGATCATTATTCCTTCATGAGAATTGCCAAGTCCAAGTTCATCCTCGGCACATATCATTCCTTCGGATAATTCTCCGCGTATCTTCGATTTTTTAATTTCAAAACTTTCATCTCCTTTATAAATCAGGGTACCAACTGTTGCAACGGGAACTTTCTGACCAGCGGCAACATTCGGCGCCCCGCATACTATCTGCAGAGGCTGAGGTCCTCCGATATCAACAGTGGTAACGGAAAGCTTATCTGCATCGGGGTGTTTTTTACAGGTGAGGACTTCTCCGATAACAACTCCTTTGAGACCCCCTTTTACGGATTCCCAATCTTCTATTCCCTCTATTTCAAGGCCAATAGCTGTTAAAATTTCTGCGACTTTGGCAGCTTCAAGATCAATATTCAGGTAATCCTTAATCCAGTTGTACGAAATCTTCATCTCTTCGTTGAGCTTATTTAGTTTTCAGTAAGATTGCAAAAGTAAGAAATTTTGAAATAACTTTTGATCACAACCCGAATGGCTTCTGGTTAAAAAACAGAATTAATGCCCCTTCAGGTGGGCAGTGGGGTAAAAGTTATACTATATTTGTACTTCAAAGAAAATATTTATGGTTATTGAAAACGATGAAAAGCTGATTTTGCTGACAAATGATGACGGATTATATGCAGGTGGATTAAAGACACTTCTGAGTGTAATGGAGGAATTCGGGAAAGTCATTCTTATCTCAACTGTCGAGAGTATGTCAGGAATGTCGCAGGCCTTAACAGTTAAAACACCACTTCGCGTTAAACTGCTCGAAGAGAATGATAAACACAGAATTTACGCTTGTAACGGTACTCCTACAGATAGTATTAAACTCGCTATTAATCAGCTTGTTGAGAGAAAGCCGGATCTTGTGGTATCAGGTATAAATCATGGATCTAATGCCTCTGTCAGCGTACTCTATTCCGGAACAATGGCAGCAGCGATCGAGGGTTGTCTCTACGGTATAAGTTCAGTCGGATTTTCGCTTAACAATTTTTCACCAACAGCTGATTTTTCAGCTTGTCGGAAATACATCAGGATTGTGATGAAGATGCTTGCTGCGGAGGCACTTCCCCAGGGCATATGTTTAAATGTCAATGTTCCTGCGATCAAGAAAAATGAGATAAAGGGAATAAAGGTATGCCGGCAATCGAAAGGGAACTGGCGGGAAGAATTTGAAAAAAGAAAGGATCCTATGGGCAAAACATACTACTGGCTTACAGGTATATTTCAGAATCATGAACCGGATGCAATTGATACAGATGAATGGGCCCTTGCAAATAATTTTGTTTCAGTTGTGCCTGTTACTGTCGATATGACTGCCCACGCCTTTATCAATGAACTAAAAGGCAAGTTCAAAAGATGAAATCAGGCGAAAAGTTGGACACTTTGTTGACAGGACTGATTTCAGGGCTCATCTTTCCTTTTTTAGTAGGGATACTTATTTATATCTTTTCCTCGGGGCACCAATCGCTTCACACATATTTAACAAGGCTGGCTGATTCGAATATTGTGACCCACTCAATAACTCTGTGTGTCTTTCCGAATATTATTATATTTCTGATATTTAACAGGTTAGACATGCTTAAAGCCACCAGGGGCGTTCTTGCAATTACCATAGTCTGGGCAATAGTAGTATTTGGTGTAAAGTTTTTAGGATGAAATACTTTATAATAGCTGGTGAACAATCCGGGGACCTTCATGGATCAAATTTGGTCAATGAATTACTGATTGCAGATAAAAATGCTAAGATCCAATGCTGGGGTGGTGATCTTATGGAGTCAGCCGGTGCAAAATTACTGGTTCATTACAAAAAGCTGGCATTTATGGGTTTTACTGCGGTACTCAAAAACCTGGGTGCAATTTCTAAAAACCTTAGCCTGTGTAAACAACAAATCATTGATTATAACCCTGATGTGGTAATTTTTATTGATTATCCGGGATTCAATCTGAGAATAGCGGAGTTTTCAAAAAATGCCGGGTATAAAACTTTTTACTACATATCTCCCAAGCTTTGGGCCTGGAATGAAGGGAGAGTCAGAAAAATAAAGAGGTTTATCGACAGAATGTTTATTATATTCCCGTTTGAGGTTGATTTTTATAAAAAATATGGTGTAGAAGTGGAATACATGGGAAATCCGCTGATCGATGAGACAGAAAAACGGATCTCAGCATTTCCCGCAAAAGAAAAAATGAGTGCTTACATTGGGATTGATGATAAACCGGTAATTGCTCTTCTGGCAGGAAGCCGGAAGCATGAAATTGCGCTCATTCTGCCTGAAATGCTGAAAATCGTGGATCATTTTCCTGAGTACCAGTTTGTCCTGGCCGGCGTTAAAAATATACCGGATGAGTTATATAAAAAAATCATCGGAATTAAACCTGTTAAATTAATTAAAGAAAAAACTTACGAGATTCTATATACTTCTGACGCTGCATTGGTCACTTCTGGTACAGCAACCCTTGAGGCCGCATTACATGGAGCTCCTCAGGTTGTATGCTACAAAGGAGATTTTTTCTCGATGCTGATCGCCTGGATGGTCATTAAAGTAAAATATATTTCGCTTGTAAACCTGATAATGAGTTCAGAGGTTGTTAAGGAATTAGTTCAATATGATCTTACAAGTAAGGCCCTGTTAAGCGAACTCACTGCTATATTGCCGGGAGGAGAAAAGAGAGAAAAAATTTTATCAGATTATAAGGAGCTTAAAAGTAAACTTGGATCAGCCGGAGCTTCAGCAAGAATAGCGCGTGAGATGGTTAAAGAATTAAAGAAGTGAGGGGGAGATTGGGAGCATGGTTAAGTTGAAATTATTATTTATTCTTTTTTTAGCAAGTTTCGCATTATTAGCTTCAGGACAAGCAAAAGTTAGATTATTCGCAAATCAGTTTCCTGAATCTGCGATATTCTCAGTTACAAAAGGAGAATACGAATTAAATCCCTTCAACAGACGGGTACTTAAAATAAACACAAGTGAACCCGTACTTGTATTGAAATATAATGGGAAGGTTGTTGTCAAAGTGAGGAATGAGGAAGCTTTCATTTGTGACTCTCTTATTTTAACAGGAAAAACCGGCAACGATTATTTCTCTTTGAAAATGAATCAGAAATATTCTTCAAAACAATATTATTCTGATGATCTTAAATGTCTTCCTGACTTTAATACATTGGTTTTTATTAATACCACTGATGTTGAAAAGTATATATCTGGAGTTGTATTAACCGAAGGCGGACCAGGGAAAAGTCTAGAGTTTTACAAAACTCAGGCTATAATTGCCAGGACTTATATGTACAAATATTTCGATAGACACTCGGATGACGGGTTCAATGTATGTGATAATACGCATTGTCAGGCGTTTAATGGCTTATCCTCCGATTCTTTAATTAATATCGCCGTGATGCAAACGAGCGGCCTTGTAATTATTGATAAAGATAGCATGTTAATCATGTCTGCGTTCCACTCTAATTGCGGAGGTGAAACTTCATCAGCCGGTGATGTTTGGTTAACTCATCAGCCATACCTGAAAAGTGTAACAGATCCGTACTGTACTTCGTCCAGAAATGCTACATGGCAAAAAAGCATACCCGTCAGCGAATGGCTGAATTATATCAGGAAATCAGGCGGTAATAATCTTACCGACGAGAAGCCTGCTCTGAATTTTGTTCAGACATCAAGAGTTCCGGATTATAAAACTGCATCTTTTACGGTACCTCTTAGGACTATAAGATCAGATTTTAATCTCAGATCAACATTCTTTTCCGTCTATGCAAATGGAGATTCTGTTATTCTGAAGGGAAAAGGTTATGGCCATGGTGTTGGTCTGTGCCAGGAGGGAGCTATGACAATGGCTTCAAGAGGCTTCAATTACAAACAGATTATTAATTTTTATTTTTCAGGCGTTTTTATTACCGATATTAAAAATGTGAAACTTTTACCCGCTTACCGATAGCTTTCGGGACTTTGTGTACTTTGTGGTTAATGGATTTAAATCTGACATAAATGTGGAATCTTTAAATAAATCTATTATGCAGAAAATGATTAGTTTTAAAGGATAAATAGAATCGGTTCATGTTCGCAATATTCAGAAAAGAAATAAGCGGTTTCTTCAGCAGTCTGACGGGATATATTGTCATAATTGTCTTTCTTCTGATCAACAGTTTGTTTATGTGGGTTTTTCCGGGAGAATGGAACGTTATCGACAGCGGCTATGCCGGCCTCGACACCCTCTTTTTCCTTTCGCCATGGGTATTCATGTTTCTTGTCCCTGCTGTGACCATGAGAATGATTGCAGAAGAGAAACGGCTTGGAACCATTGAGCTGATCTATTCCAGGCCAATCACTGAGCGAGGAATTATTTATGGAAAATACTTTGCCTCCATCTGTCTGGTATTACTTGCCCTTCTGCCAGGGGTTATTTATTATATTTCAGTGTATCATCTTGGAGAAACTCCTGGAAATCTTGATAAAGGTGGTACTCTGGGTGCATTCATTGGACTTTTCTTTCTTGCAGCCGTATATGCATCTGCAGGAATATTAGCCTCGTCGGTTACAGATAACCAGGTAATTGCGTTTATTATAGCCGTGCTTATATGCTTTGTACTCTTTATGGGTTTTGATTCTATAGCATACCTGCCCGGATTGAAAAGGCTTGATGAATTTATTATCAGGCTGGGGATCAACGAACACTATAAGTCGATAAGCCGCGGAGTCATAGATATTAAGGACATTATATATTTTCTGGCAGTAATCATATTCTTTAATGAACTAACAAGGTTTCACTTGCTTTCGCGCAGATGGAAGGAAAAGAGTTGAATAACGAGATGAAGTCAGTGCATAGAAATGTTAAAATCAAAGGGTGGATCAGTTTCCTGACAATTATGGTTGGGATTATTCTGCTTGTACTCGCCGGTTCATTCTTAAGATTGAGGTATGATCTTACTGAAGATAAACGATTTACTCTTTCAGATCCTACAAGGAAAGTATTGCAGCATTTAAAGAATGACATTTTCATCCAGGTTTATCTTGACGGTGAAATACCTATTCCTTTAAAACGGTTAAAGAGATCCGTCAGAGAGATGTTGGATGAATTCAGAATCTCATCGGGAAGGAAAATTGATTATGAGTTTATCAATCCTTCGGCAGGAAAAGATGCCAAACAACGCGAAGCATTATACCAGTCGCTTGTTAACAAGGGACTAAGCCCTGTTAATCTGCAGGCCGCTGATGCTGAAGGCGGTTCAACCCGTAAGATCATATTCCCGGGAATGATAATAAATTATAACGGTATCGAAGTGCCGGTTAATTTTCTGAATAATTCAACTCCTTCATACGAACAGAATATTCTAAGATCGATTGAAGGTCTTGAATATGAGATGATACAAACAATCTCCACTCTAAGTTCTGAAACTGTAAATAAAGTTGCTTTTATAGAAGGACATGATGAGCTTTCTGAGATTGAAACTGCCGATATAACAATGAATCTGGCAAAGTTCTTTACTGTTGACAGGGGAACTATTGGAGGCAAACCTGGTATTCTTGATAAGTATTCAGCCGTTGTAATTGCGGGCCCAAAAAAATCATTCAGTGAGTCAGATAAACTGGTTCTTGACCAGTATATTATGAATGGGGGAAAGGTATTGTGGCTCATCGATGAGGTTGCGGTTAATGCCGACAGTCTTGTGCGAGGCTCAACGGTAGGAATTTACCGTCCCCTTAACATAGAGGACCAGTTGTTCAGATATGGAACAAGAATTAATCCTTTGATTATACAGGATATGGAGTGCGCAACAATAAGACTGATAGCAATGAGCGGGAGTGCGCGTGAGCAGGCTGTATCTCTTCCCTGGCTTTACTTTCCTTTGCTGAAACCTTCAGCTAATCACCCTGTTACAAGAAACCTGAACAGGGTTGAGGGACAATTTGCCAACTATATTGACACTGTAGGTATTGCCCTGAAAGAGGAGGAGATTAAACCTTCGGAGAATGATTTTAATAAACCAAACCTTCCTGTTGCAGTTTTACTCGAAGGTATTTTCCCTTCGGCTTTTAAAAACAGGATGGTGTCGGCTCTGACCGATGATAAAAATTTCAGGATCAGAACTGAAAGCAGGGAAACCAGGATGATTGTTATTTCTGACGCAGATATAATCAGAAACGAAGTCACCAGAAACGGTCTGAATGAAAGTCCACTTCCACTAGGGCAGGATAAATATACCGGACAGGTATATGGAAACAGGGATTTTATTATCAATTGTCTTAACTGGCTGGTAGATAAAAATGGGATCATGGAGCTTCGATCGAGGGAGCTCAAGCTAAGATTGCTTAATACACAGAAGGTTAAAAGTGAAAAACTGAAGTGGCAATTGATAAATGTAGCAGGGCCTGTAGTGATCGTTATTCTTTCAGGGTTGCTTTATAGTTATTTCAGGAAAAGAAAATTTGCAAAATATTGATAATGAATAAGGTAATACTCAGGGTCCTTGTACTATTCCTGGTAATTGCAATAGTTTGCATTTTTCTTGTCATAAAAAGAACCCCATTTGGTAAGTCAAACAGCTCATTCTCCGTTGGGCCCGGAAAAGAGATAACCAGAATTGAACTTTCAAAAGGCGATGATAAAACAACTCTTGAGAAGAAGGGAGAAACATGGCTTATCAATGGAAAATCAGAGGCCAGGAAAAGCGGGATCAATTTTATAATCAGAATTTTAACAGAGATAAAGATTAAATCACCAGTGTCGGAAGAGTTATTTAAAATTGAAATAACTGATAAAAATCTGACCCCTGTGAAAGTAAGGGCTTATGAGAACAGGAGTCTCATCGGAACATTTCTTGTTTATAAAACACGGTCAAATGTGTACGGAAACATCATGAAAATTAAGGAGTCTTCAAAGCCTTTCATTGTCTATGTTCCGGGTTATGACGGAGATATAGGTTCAGCATTTATTCTTAACGAACTGTACTGGCAGCCATATACTGTTTTCAGCCTTCTGCCTTCAGAAATTGGCTCTGTAAATTTTGAGAATTTTTCTGATACTACATCTTCATTCTCAATTTTAAACAGGAACAGGCATTATTCTATTCTGGGCATGAATGGTGATCATTTGCGACCAGATTCATCGCTGGTTATCCGCTATATTTCCTATTTTGCCAGGGTCCCTTTTGAATCATGGGCTTTTGATACCGGTGATGCTGAGAGGAAATCAATAGAAGGGAGACAGCCTCTGTATCGTATTTCGGTCATTACAACAACGGGCAAAAAACAGGTTCTTACATTGTGGACAATACTTACAGGAGAAACTGAACAAAAGGAAATTGACAGTAACAGGTTAATAGGTAAAACTGATGACAGGGATCAGCTTTTCATTTTAAGGTATTTTGATATCGATCCGTTGATAAAGAAGCGATCTTATTTCTTTCCGCAATAAATTATTGTTTGAGGTAATAGTTTTTTTTCGTAATATTGGTAATTGAGAATTGGGCAATATTCATGGCTCAATCCACTCATTTTGACTTGAATAGTAATTTTTTGAAATCAATAAATCAACTAAAAACGATACCCGTATGAAATTTGTAGTATCCAGCTCGGAACTTCTTGGTCACCTGCAGGCCATAAGCAGGGTTATAAGTTCAAAGAATACGCTTCCCATACTTGATAATTTTCTTTTCAATCTTTCAGGGAACGATCTTGAGATAACTGCATCAGACCTTGAATCGACGCTGATAACAAAGATGAAGCTAGAGAATACTGACGGTGACGGCACAATTGCACTTCCTGCAAGAATTCTTCTCGATACGTTAAAAGAATTTTCTGTGCAACCACTCACTTTCGATATCAATATGGAAACGATGGCAGTGGTAATCAGTTCTGAAAATGGGAAGTTTAATGTCATAGGGCAGAATGGAATAGACTTTCCTGCTCTACCGGCAATCAAGAAAGATAAGAAGATAGTATTTAATATAAACGCAGATGTATTGCTGGCAGGCATAGCCAAAACACTTTTTGCTACTGCTGATGATGAGCTTCGTCCTGTTATGGGAGGTATCTTTGTTGAAGCATCTACCGATAAAATAACTTTTGTTGCTTCCGACGCTCATAAACTGGTCAGATACCAAAGGACTGATGCTCATGCTGATGATAATGCCTCATTCATTCTGCCAAAAAAACCTGCATCATTACTGAAGAATATCCTTCCAAAAGAGGAGGGTGCCGTTACGGTGGAATTTGATGATAAAAATGCGTTCTTCGTTCTTAATAACTATAAGGTTGTATGCCGGCTGGTTGAAGGAAATTATCCAAATTACAACTCCGTAATTCCTAAAAATAATCCTCGTAAAATAACTATTGACAGGGTGGAGTTTTTCAATACTCTTAAAAGAGTATCGGTATTTTCAAATCAGGCCAGCAATCTTGTTAAGCTTCAACTAAAGGGTAATCAGGTAATGGTTTCCGCGCAGGATATTGATTTTTCAATTTCCGCTTATGAAAGGATTAAGTGCCAGTACGAAGGGGAAGAGATAGAGATTGGTTTTAAATCCGTATTCCTCCTTGAAATTCTGTCAAATATTGGATCGCAGGATGTCATGATCGAGCTTGCTGATCCCACCCGAGCTGGACTGTTCCTGCCGGTAATTTCCGACAATGAATCAGAGGACCTTCTGATGCTTCTTATGCCAATGATGATAAATGCCTGACCTTGAATCTCAATCTTAAACGTCCGATCGCTTTTATCGATCTTGAAACCACAGGAATTACTGTTTCATCTGATCGTATAGTTGAAATTTCAATCTTAAAAATCCAGCCGAATGGCAAGGAGGAATGGCTCACTACGAGGCTAAATCCAGAAATGCCTATTCCACCCAAGACAACCGCAATTCATGGAATAAGAGATGAAGATGTGGTCGATTCTCCCACTTTCAGGGAGGTCGGTAAAAAAATTGTTGCTTTCCTTGAAGGATGTGACCTCGCAGGTTATAATGCAATCAAGTTTGATATACCTGTTCTAGCTGAGGAATTCCTGAGGGTCAATATAGACTTTAATTTCAGGAAACGGCGATATGTAGATGTTCAGGTTATATTTCATAAAAAGGAGCAACGTACACTCTCAGCAGCTTATATGTTCTATTGTAAAAAAGAACTGGAAGGAGCTCACGGAGCCAAAGCTGATACCGCTGCTACCTATGAGGTTTTAAAATCCCAGCTCGACAGGTATAAAGACCTTGAAAATGATGTTGAAAAACTCGCTGACTTCAGTTCCTTCAATAATAATGTAGATTTTGCCGGTAGGATCATCCTTGACGAGAATGGCGTTGAGGTCTTCAACTTCGGTAAACATAAGGGCAAACAGGTTGAAAAAGTTTTTGCAGATGAGCCTGCTTATTATTCCTGGATGATGAACGGAGAATTTCCGCTCTATACAAAAAAGATACTTACTGAAATAAAACTACGTTCATTCGGCAAAACACAAAGCTGACATGAAGATCATCTGCATCGGACTCAACTACAGGAAGCATGCCCTCGAGATGGGGTGGCCAATCCCGGAAGAACCTGTTGTTTTCCTGAAGCCCGATTCCTCACTTCTTAAGAATAATAAGCCGTTTTTTCTTCCCGGATTTTCGGATAATATTCATTATGAAGTTGAAGTTGTGATCAAAATAAGCAAACTCGGTAAAGGTATTTCAGCAAAATTTGCCCCCCGTTACTACGATGAACTTACACTTGGCATCGACATTACTGCCCGTGATATCCAGAGCCGTATGGCAAAAGCCGGCATGCCATGGGAGCTTTCAAAGTGTTTTGACGGAGCAGCACCAATCGGGACTTTTATTCCAGTCGCCAGTGTGAGCAATTTGAGAGACCTCGACTTCAGACTCGAAATAAACGGGAAAACAGTTCAGAAAAGCAACACTTCCGACATGATCTTTGGATTAAATGAGATTGTCGAATATGTCTCAAAATATTTTACTCTTAAAACCGGCGATCTAATATTCACAGGAACACCGCCCGGCGTTGGCCAACTTAAAAAAAATGATAACCTGGTTGCATACCTGGTTAATGATCCAGTACTTGATTTTCTGATAAAATAATCCTAACATTAAATTACCACCAGACAGGTTCAATCAGATCGTATTTAGCACACATGAATGTCATGTTACTCTGATTAATAAAATGACCGTTTCCTGTAATCTGAATGTAGATAACCGTCTGAACAATTGTAGACGACTTTCTGTTTACTATTATTTTAATAACAGATCTATAATAGTTTAAGCAATGAAAAAAATATTTATTTCTTTAGTATTCACAGGATTTCTGTGTATTCAATCAAATGCACAAAACAGCAATCAGTCACAAACATACAAAGTTCCTGATGCCTATCATTTTGATTATAAAGTTGTTTATGAAATGAACAGGGAGGACAATAAAGCTCCGGAAACCATGACTTATTATTTTACTAAAAACGGGGATTATATTAGTATGGAGACTCCGGATAAAGAGAGTAAAGACATGAAATCTATGATTTGGACAAAAGATGGCTTAATGATAACCTTTGGTGAAGAACCTGTCCCGAACAATTCGGGTAAAAACCGCAAGGTCTTAAAAGTAATGGATATGCGCAGCATGATGAAGGGTTCAGGTGATGCTATAGCTGCTATGGCAAAAAATATGCCTAAAAATGATAAGGAGGAAGCTGAAAAAAAGAAACCAAATCCGATGGATAATTTTGTGAAGACCGGTAGAACAAAACAGTTTTTCGGTTATACGGCAGATGAGTATTCCAAAGAATTCACTGCTGAAGAAAACGGAAAAATGCATTCCGGAACAGGGAGTGTATGGTATGCCAGCGTAGATTTCGACCCGTCTATGATGTTTTCATTTGGAATGGGAAGTATCGCCGGGGGAAGGTCGCGATCAGGAATGCAGGGGGAACAGAGCAAGAATATGTTTGGAATAGGACTTACAAAGAAAAATTATATGCTGATGGATATGGAATTCACTGAGAAGGGAGGTAAAACAGGAGTTGCCATGAAAGTGGTAAATATTGAAAAAACAAATATCAATAAGAGTACAGAAGGATATATTATTAAGAACTACGCTGGTCTGAGTATGAAGGAAATGATGCAAAAAGAGATGGAAGAAAAATAGCGATTTCAATTAAACCAATAGGACAATTTCAAAACAAGTCCACGGTTTTTTATACTTAAATTTCCAGGGAATGAATTCTCTGTATATACAATGAACAGGTCAGATACAGGCGCGAATCTCCACTGAAACCGAAAATTAAGGTTTAGATTATCTATCTGATTATTATATTGTACCAGACTTGTTAAGAATATTTTATCGGTGAATGTAAGGTCGAGTCTGGGACCAATCAGAAAAAATTTGGCGCTTTTATATGGATCGGGCATTGAGAGATCATTGTAGGATGAAATAATAGCAAGGCTTCCAAAAGGCTGTACACGGTAATATAATTCGGCATTTACAGTTCTCCTGGTGCCACTGAAATAGCCGCCATACCTGGTGCTTAAGAGAAAGTTAAACGTCTTGCGAATATCGGAAGTAAACGAAACACCCATCTCTTTCCAGTTAAATTTCTGGCCGGTCAGAAAGGGAACTCCTCCTGAGTTGGTAGGGTCGAATGGAGCCAGGAGTTTGATATATGTCTCTTTGGCATCAACAGTTAAAATGCTCTTGTTCATCCACTCCACCATGTACAGAAATTGAGTCTCCCTGTCTGTAACCTTCATTGAAGGATCGTAAAACATATCTAGCTTGACTGCGGGTCCGTGATCTGCAACTTTGCTGGATGCGGGGAAGAATTTGTACTGAATGGTAGGATTTGCTTCATAATAACCTTTTCTTCTTATATATCCTACTTCTGCGATATAATCTGCACCAACCTTGGATTGATTCAATGACACATTAAGTTTCTGGGTCAGATATGAAATATTTGCCGCAACCGCAGATGCACTGCTCTTTGCTCCCGGGTATAATGACTGATGATAGAAAGCCTTTCCAAGCCAGTGATTATCAGAGCTTGCAAGGTTGTATTCCAGGCCAGCGACTCGGTTATACCTGTTTATATTCATCAGATTTTCATTATTCAGGTTCATAAGTTGCTTATTGATGAAGAAAGCAGTTATGTTGGAATGGCCAAATACCTGTCGTTGTAAGGCAGCAACAGTGAAATTTCCGGCTTTAAGCGTATCCTTATCTCCGGTTTGAATATTCATGACTCCAATCCGCCAGTTATTTCCAATTTTCCCGCTGAGTCTGGCTCCTGCAAGTACAGGTGTTTCAAGGCCTATTCTTCTTGAAAAGAAAGGTCTGAGGTTATCTTTACCAAGGTTTGCGAAGAGATCGCTGTTCTCAAGGTAGAACTGTCTCTTTTCCGGGAAAAAAAGTTCAAATCTGTCGAGGTTGGTAACCTGTCTGTCAACCTCAACCTGTGAATAGTCAGGATTAACTGTCAGATCGAGATTCATCTTTGTGGAGAGAATCACCTTTGCGTCAATTCCAGCACTAGCCGATTGTTTAAATCCTTCGCCGGCTTCTTTGTTCTGTGTGGTCTTTGCGGATACGTAAGGTATTAAAGAAAACCTTAATCCTGCCGAGGGCAAAGGATTATCCCATATAAGCGACCCGGCGAACGCAAGAGTGGCTGTTGCAAACTGCCTCGGCATTGGAGCCCAACTCGATTTTTCATTTGTTTTAAGATCAAGCCTGCTGAAGTTTATTCCCCATTCTTTGTCTCCACCAGCATAACGAATGCTTCTAAAGGGAATTGCAAATTCGGCAACCCATCTGTCTTTATAGTTTTTTACAGCTGATCTCCACTTTATATCCCAGTCAAGATTGACAGCTCCCCCGTTAGCCTGCACTCCATCCCATTGCGCACCCGCAGCTGAAACACCAAATGCGAAGCCATTTGTCTGATCATTATAAGTATCAATGAATACAATAAAATTGTCGTTTTTAATGAAATTGAAGTCACGTCTCAATGACTCCACCGGACGTTTGCCCGGCGACGAGTCATGGCATACGATGCCTACAAAGAGTGTTGACTCGTTGTAGGTAACTTTTACCTCTGTCTGGGCTATGGCAAACCCGGTGTCTGTAGGCTGTACTCTCTGGAAATGTGTAGCCAGATCGGCAGTTGACCATACCGGTTCATCCAGTATACCATCGACATTAATAGTATTAGTTGTTGAAGCTATATTTATCCGGTACTTATCCTTGTTTATTCCTCCTGACTGACCGGAAAGGATTGTGGTATAACACAGAAGTATGGCGGTACTGATAAGGTAAGCAGGTCTGAACATCTGGGATTTTAAAATTTGCCACAAGGTAAAGAAAAGTTTAAATAAGTATCTTAAATAATAAATTACGAATTTGGAATTACGGATTTAGATAGACGAATTAAAGATTTTTAACATAATATTATAATTTTACTGACTCACGATTTCAATAATTATAAAAAATGATTATAAACATAAGTGCGGATGCAAACGAATTGGGATTGAGAGCAGCACAATTTGTTGCTGGCAAATTGAATGAAGCAATTTTTAAAAACGGAGAAGCCAGGCTTCTCGTTTCTACAGGTAGTTCCCAGTTTGAGACTTTCAAACATCTGATAGAAGAAAAGATCAATTGGGAAAAGGTTGAGGTCTTTCATCTCGACGAATATATTGGCATACCTGCTACTAATTTTGCAAGTTTCAGGAGATATCTTCACGAAAAGTTTTTAGATCATACGAACATAAAAAGGTTTCATGGTGTTGATGTGGAGGATAATATTATTGAGCGAATTATGTCACTTACAGATGAGATCAGGAAGAAGCCCATTGATCTGGGTTTGATTGGGATAGGCGTGAATGGACACATAGCATTTAATGACCCTCCCGCAGATTTTGATACAAGGGAAGCTTATAAGATTGTCAGACTTGATAATGAATGTAGGATGCAGCAGGTGAACGAAGGATGGTTCGCTTCTCTGGAAGATGTTCCGGCTGATGCTGTATCAATGACACCATGGCAGATAATGCAGTGTCTTACTATCATATCATGTGTTCCTCATAAAGTCAAGTCAGAGAGTGTCAGGAATACTCTTATAAATAAAACCACAAATATAGTCCCAGCTACTTTATTAAAAAAGCACTCTGATTTTCACCTTTATCTTGACTATAATTCAGCCTCCGGAATCATACCTATGTAATTTGGCTACATAAATAACTAATTCAATGGCGATTGATAATTCAAACAGTTTTAAGATTGAAGGTATTAATTATGGGACAGGAAAGCCTGTAAGTATTGAAGTTGTAAATGGTATAATAAGTCAGATTAATGAGATCACAACATTAAGTGTTGACTCGAGGGAGCAGTTTATATCACCAGGCTTAATTGATAATCAGATAAATGGCTATGCTGGTGTCGATTTTTCGTCAAAAAGTCTGACTGAAGATGATGTTATTAAGGCTGCCTTTGCTATTTGGAGCGGAGGGGTAACAACTTTTTTCCCGACACTTATTACAAACAGTGATGAGAACCTGGTCAGAAATTTCAGAGTACTGCGAAATGCACGGGAACATAACAAACAACTCATGGAATCAATTCCGGGATTTCATCTGGAAGGCCCATACATTTCGCCTGAGGAAGGTTACAGGGGGTGCCATCCTTTAAGACACATTCGTAAACCCTCATGGGATGAATTCCTTGGTTATCAGACTGCTGCCGGTGGAAAAATAATTGAGGTGACCGTTGCTCCGGAAGTTGAAGGTTCTATGGATTTTATAAGCAAATGTGCTGGGAAAGGCATAATTGTAGCATTGGGGCATACTGATGCATCAGCAGACCAGATCCTGGAAGCGATAAGGAATGGTGCACGGTTATCTACGCATTTGGGAAATGGGGCAGCCAATTTTATTCATCGCCATAAAAATCCTATCTGGCCGCAACTTGCGAACAGAATGCTGACACCTACTATTATTGCCGACGGTCATCATCTGTTACCGGAAGAGATCCAGGTATTTTATAAAGTGAAAGGTCCGGGAAATATTATTCTTACATCCGATGTAATGTTTCTTGCAGGGATGGAGCCGGGGAAATACACATTTATGGAGAATGAGGTGATCCTCAGGGAAGACGGGTTAATATTTGACCCTGTTCTGAATTGTCTTGCAGGAGCGTCTTTCCCGCTTAAGAAAGGTGTTGAAAACATGATGAATTTTACTTGTTGCTCACTTACCTTAGCTATCGACATGGCTTCCGGAAATATTGCCAGAATTTTTGCTCTCAGAAACAGGGGAGTATTAGTAAAAGGATCAAGGGCGGATATGATCCTTTTCGAAAGAGATGGAAATAAGATCTTAATAAACAGGACCTGGCTAAGCGGGAAGCTTGTTTATAGCAGCGATAAGTAGAGAACATAGCAGAGAGCCGGCATTTGAATAATAATTATTTATCGTTTGATTTATACATTTCATTTGGTATTAATTAATTCTATTAATAACTTTGGCCGTTAATCATAAAACTAGAAAAGATGGGAAATTTAGGCGCTACTGAGATTTTATTAATACTACTCGTTGTTGTGCTTCTTTTTGGTGGAAGGAAAATTCCTGAACTGATGAAAGGTATAGGCCAGGGTATGAAGGAATTCAAAAAAGCCTCCCGTTTGGATGACGAGAATGAAAAAACAGGCACTGAGCACAAAGAAGAAGAAAAAAAATAACAGCTGGCCTTATTAGTAATCAGGCCAGCCTCTGTTTCCTGAAAACCCGATAATCAGTCTGAGATTTTATATTTTGGTGCTTTCCTGTGTTTTGTCTCTTGCTCATAGCTGTATGCTATTCCAAGAAGAAGGGGTTCATCCCAGGCTTTACCAAAAAATGTTATTCCAACCGGAAGATCGTCAATATATCCCATAGGAACAGTTATTGCAGGATATCCCGATATTGCCGCAAGTGATGAACTACCCCCAACGAAATGATCCCCAAGGAGCAGATCAGTCTTCCATGCAGGCGAGCCCGTTGGAGCAATAATTGCATCCAGTTTATTGGAATCCATTACTTTATCTATTCCATCTTCTCTTGTTGCCCTGAGCATGGTTGCGAGTGCCTTTTTATATTCATCTGAATTCAAGTCACCTTTCTTATCAGCCTGCTCAAGAAGATTCTGGTCGAAATATCTCAACTCAATGCTGTCTGTTTTGTTGAAATTAATTAAGTCCCTGATGTTTTTTACATTTGAATTACTTCCGTTTAATGCGAGGTATTTATTAAGACCATCTTTAAACTCGTACAGCAAGACAGTGAATGAGGCATCATCATAGTTTTCAACTTTCGGGAACTCGATATCCACAATTTCCGCACCACCGGCTTTAAGATCTGCTACTGCCTTATTCATCAATGTGTCAACTTTATCTGAAAAACCCATTGATTTTTTCATCAGTCCAATCCTTTTACCGATGAGTGCATCTTTCTTTAGAAACCGGGTATAATCTGAAGAATATTTACCCTGTGAGGCTAATGTTTTTGAATCGGATGAATCTATGCCTGTTAATGGTCCGAGAGCCGTAGCAACGTCTTCGACAGTACGTCCCATCGGGCCAGGAGTATCCTGAGTGAATGAGATTGGTATAATGCCCGACCGGCTTATCAGACCGACAGTTGGTTTAATACCCACTATGCCATTATTGTTCGATGGGCATACAATTGAGCCATTTGTTTCTGTTCCGATAGCAAACATGCAGAGATTTGCTGATACTGCAACTCCTGAACCCGAACTCGACCCGCAGGGGTTACGATCGAGCACATAAGGGTTTATGGTTTGGCCTCCTACACCGCTCCATCCACTGGATGACATTTTCGCGCGGAAATTTGCCCACTCACTTAGATTTGATTTTGCTATAATAATTGCTCCCGCCTCTCTTAGTTTTCTGGCAACATAACTGTCAAAAGCGGGGTAAGAATTTCTCAGTGCAGTTGCACCACCTGTGGTTGCCATCCTGTCGTGTGTGTCAATATTATCTTTCAGAATAACGGGTATGCCGAATAAAGGTCCAGGTGATTTACCCTCAGCAATAAGCTTATCCATATCCTCCGCGATTTTTACAGCATCAGGATTTATTAAAATCAACGAATTTAGCTTTGGCCCGTTCCGATCAATTTTGTTGATCCGGTCGAGGTAGATTTTTACTACATCAGATATTGTGTATTTTTTATCTTTATACCCCTGCTGTAATTGCCCAATTGTCATTTCTTCAATCCAGCTTCCGTCTGGAATACTTTGAACAGATTTGTTAACTGGCGCCGTGCAGGTTATCAGGCAAAGCATACCGGCAATAAACAACAATGAAAATCTGGAGAATATTGGTTTCATAATTATATGGTATTTGGTTTTGAATTATTTATGGAAAGGTCGAGACAATTCCATAGATATATACAACAATTGCTTCAATATAAAATTATGAATATTAAATCAATTTGAATAAATTTGTTGTAACAATCCGGTGTCATAATCTAATTGTAGTTTGGATCATGAAAAATATTTACCTTCAAATTCTTGAATGCGGGCATGATATATCGGAATTGGTTCTCGCTACCGTTACCAGAACCCATGGTTCAACACCGCAGAAACCAGGAAGTTCAGCTCTGTTTGGAGAGACAGGTCTTTTAACCGGCACTGTTGGAGGCGGAGTTGTGGAAGGAAGAGTTCATAAACTTGCAGTTAAAGCCCTCACCACAAAGTTATCAGGACACTATAAATTCAATTTGGCGAACGATATTTCGAATAAAGAAGAGGCTATTTGCGGTGGTGAAATAAGTGTGTTGATCGACGCCAATTTAAAAAATCAATTAGCTGTGCTTGAACAGTTAAAAGTTTCAATGGATCAAAGACATTCGGGAGTTTTGATTACAATGGTGACCCCATATGCAGAAGATTGTGTTCTGATAAACAGGTACTGGATGAGTGAAACTTATACGCCGCCTTTACCAAAGGAATTTTTGGAGAAAATTGGACCTGAAGTACATAAAATCCTCTCGGGCGGAGATTCCTCAGATTACAGGGAACTCGAAATCGGAATTCCGGGAGAGGAGCCTTCGTCTGTATTTTTTCTTGAGCCTGTTTTCCCACCAGCTCATCTGATCATAGCCGGTGCCGGACATATTGGAAAATCCCTGTCCCACCTGGCTAATATGCTTGAATTTGAAGTTACGGTTATTGATGACAGAGAAGAATATGCATCTTCTGAAAATATCCCTGATGCAGATCATATTATTGTCAATGAGATTGGTAATGCAATGAAGAAAATAACCAAAACCCGGGATACTTATGTTGTGATCGTAACCAGGGGGCATAAAGACGATGCTGAGGCACTTAAATCATGCATTGGAACTGAACTGGCGTATATCGGAATGATAGGGAGTAAAAATAAAATAGCCGCTATGAGGAACAGCTTCATTAACAATGGCTGGGCCACAACTAAGCAATGGGAAGAAATTTTCGCACCTGTGGGAGTGAATATTAAATCAAGGACTGTTGAAGAGATTGCAGTAAGTGTTGCCGCGCAATTGGTGCTAGTCAGAAACAGCAGGTAGAAATTCAGAAATTATATTTCTGAATTGTCTTAATGGTCATTTATGGACCTGACTGCAAGAACGCATGACCGCAT
>Ga0302271_10001022_pt1 | contig 27322 bp, 21 predicted proteins | sample III_Bog_N1_1_FD_198767 | JGI IMG/M metagenome (GOLD analysis project Ga0302271, IMG submission 198767) | Peat permafrost microbial communities from Stordalen Mire near Abisko, Sweden - III_Bog_N1_1 | ecosystem: Environmental > Terrestrial > Soil > Wetlands > Peat | place: Sweden: Abisko... | reverse complement strand
ATTTAAGCTAACTCCTCTTCCCATTCTCATCTGTCGTGACACATACAACCCTAACGATATGTTACATCATGATATTTACCAGGGATTATATGTGCTACTTACCAAATCCATTCCATATTGCTTTCATTGTATCTTCATCGATTTCCTCAAGAAGTCTATGGAGTCTGGTGAGGAGAAGGAAAAGAACATAAGCATAAAAGGATATTCATTTGGAGAAGCAATTTATTGTAACATACCTGGAGGCATTAAGTGACTAAGCAACCTTTTGAAGTGCTTCTGAGTTTAACGATTATTGAGAGAGTCTGCTAAGTTAAGAGCTCATATCAATTTGTGTTTGCACGACAAGATCAAATAATAGTAAAATGCTTATTAACAGAAAATAATCAACAATATTCCTGGAAAAAACCTTCGCAATTTGGGGGGTTTTTTTTGTAAAAGCTTAAGAAAAATATTTATTTAATCCACAGAGAATCTATTAGATTTTTTTGTTACAAAGTAGTCAAATTTTAATCCTTTTTTATAGCTGTTATCTAAAGATCAAGCAACTACTGATTGGTTAGGAGAAATTGCTGCAAATTGTCAAAATCAATTCAAAAATAATAAATCATATCTTAAAAAAGAAAATTAAACCAATTTTGAAACTAAAACAATTCATGAGTGAACATTAGTAAGCGAATAGCAATAAGCTAGATGATAAGATATGCATTGAGATTCTTCAAGAATCAGAGCTATCCTTCCAAAAGTCTCACTCCTTTGGTAGAATATGTTCTTATACGATTTACAATCATGAATAACTTTGTCTGTTGAACAAGAGGAGCGCTTCATTGAGTATTAAATCATTCGATGTAATTACCCTGGATTCATTCCGATATCATGTGAACTTGAAAATGCTACAGATGTTGACTCGCGCAAGTAGACAATATTCATTAAACTTTCTTGGGGAGTTTGGGCTAATAAATTTGCTTTTACTTTTTCACAGGCGCATCCATTTTCGGTTCTACATGTCAGATGATATTCTCGTAGGTAAAAGGCAGAAGTTTTTTTTATGATTTTCTCTTTAACTTCCATTTTCTTTGCTCTGATTCTCAATTTTCTAGGGCACCTAAAGAGTTATTTAAAAGAACTGTTTATGAAGAGAGTCAAATCCATGAAGAGTTCACATAAATTGCATCTCCTTGTTGGAAATGATCTTATTTTTAGACGTAACAACTCAAAAGTGTTAGATTAGTCTATCTTTAAATGAAAAATCTTTTTTGGATTAGATGATATTAGGATGAAGGAAGTGTACATAAAAAAAGTAGAACCTGATGGATGGCTTTATCTGAAGCTCTCTATTGATTATTGAATCAAACTAAGACCATAACACAGATCAAAATATCTAATATAATATTAAATAATTAATGTAAGCTATTTATTATCATTTGTAACTAAGCACCAAAAGGCTATTTGCAGATTATAAAAACTGTTGTTAAAGCATCGTATTCGTAAATCTTAAACAAAATACTAAATAATTTAATAAAAGAACCAAGAATATAAATATTCACGCTATAATTGGATCATTATGCTACTACATTCCCGGATCAATTCCAAGAAGTTCAATTTCAGCTGCAATTTTTACAATCTCTTCAACTTAAATATTCTCGATTCGTTAAAGATTTGTCATAACAATAGCGAAATCACTGCTCAGAAGGAATTATTTACGAAGCTAAAGAATCGCCAAACCAATGAAATTAGCATGCAACAGAGGATCTTTTTTAGATAGGAGAGTATCCCATAGTCGAAGAGTTGAAGATAAAGAGAATTCCTAAGCGAACAACAAAAGAAGCCAACGAAGTGAATAAAACTAAGGATTTATATTTAATTTCGTGAAATGAAACCAAAGATCGTTATCATAAGCCTTCAGGTATCTTTAGAATTCTTCACATTTATATTTGATGCCTTAAGAAAACCCATCAACTTCTCTAATAAACCTATCCTTTAGAATCCCCATTATTCTTAAGAAACAGAAAAAAGAATCTGCTTCAATTTATGTATCGAAATTAGATCTCTCCTGGAAGAGGGGACAAACTTGTTCCTCAAAGCAAGCGTAATAAATAGGTGCGAGAATTTCATTCATCCCTTAAACGTATCGTAATGCTGCGTTTAATTTTGCATAAATAAACAGAATCCTAGCGAGAACATCACAATGACGCTCAGGTACATCAGCTCTGATCTTTTTTCGTTCAGCTTTGATTGTTGTGGGAAATGGTATTGAAATTCTAACTTCTCGTTCAGTAGGTTTTTTAAATAATTCCTCTTCACTTCGAGTTCGTTCTGTGTCTTTTTCGATTTCTGCATAAAGTTCTGCATCTTCGAAAAAACCTCGCCATCCGCTGCCACTGTTTTTGTTTAAAGGATGGTCAGTGACACCTTTGAATTCTAATGTAGAATTAGATTCATTTAATACCATATCGTTTTATCTTTCTTCGATAAGTGACTAAGGAGGGATTTTAGGTTTTTTCAGAAAATCTTCTAAAAATGAATTGTAAGTTAATCTTCTTTCGAAAAGGGCTTTTTTCCATAAGCTCTTTTTTGGGCTAATACAACCTAAAATCAATTTCCAGATGAGTGCTCTCAACCCACGGATTTTATCTGGGATGCCTTAACCAGCAAGAACTCGCAATCGGTCTAAATCCACTATGTCAGAAGAATCTAAAGTATTGATAAGTTACTCTGCTTTCGATCTGTCTGAAGAACTCAAATCCTAACCTAATTGGGCACTCAAATGTTCTAATGAGAATTATTAGGAATCATCTTTATTTTCGCTCGAGAGACTATCTTCCATATTCCCGCTTAGGGTTTACTTATTAATTTTACTTCAGAGAGAAATCAAAAAGTAAGAAGTTTTTGATATTTCTTTTTTTTATTTTGGTGTTAATTTATGTAATAAAGTGAAAAAGCTAATAAGCAAGAGCCACACACTTTGAGATTGGCCTTATCTCTTGCCAAATGAAATCAAGAAATAACTTGAACAAAAAGATATTAATTTTTCTTTCTTTCATTTTTAAAAGTTATCTACAAATTATTATTTAAATTATTTATAAGAATTCAAAAGAATACACTTACAAAAATGAAATTTTGATAATAATTATTACCTTATTGTTTTTTCATTTTCATTTACATTGAAATTTATCACAGTCTTTATTTGAAAAAGGTAATATTAACCACATAGAGATTAATGCTGATTGAAGCTAATTGTGACGTGGTTTGAATATTGATTTTAAGAAAAATGAAGAGCGCAATACTTTTTTCTAAAATTTCTGAAATCCTAAAGAATCACTTGATAAAATAGACAGTCTTAATTCAGAGATACGCAATAGTCTTTTGAAATTTAATATCTGTTAGAACTGATTTAGCGATTGTTTTTGTTTCTTTTGAAGTAATAGTGTTTTTAAAAACTTTTTGAGAGTGAATTATATCATATCAGTGTGAAGTTAAGGAGATTTGTTCTATCAAGTCAAAAATAATTGAAATCTAAGAAGAACTAATTATTGTAATTCAACTAGTCTAGTCTTAGACACTTGCAGGAATTCTGAAAACATAAACTAAGCTTATTCATCAGTGAAGATGGGTTAGCTGTGTAGCAAGTTATGTAAAACAACTGAGGATGCTCGTGACACCTACTCAGAAGGGAAAAAGTCAAAACGGTTGCCATCAATGAAATAAAATGGAGCGGAAAATGCTGATTTAAAGAAATATGAAATGTCTAATGATGCAACGAAAATTATGGGAATAGACTCTGTTTCTTCATAGTAATAGCTAACCTTGCCGAAAGCAGAAATTACATTCAAAGACTTTGAGCGGTTGTCTAATTTAGGCTCTGGTGCTTATGGTGATGTTATCCTGGTCAAGAAAAAGACAACAGGAAAGTAATTCGCTATGAAAATTATTAAAAAAGCAAAAATTGTAGGCAGAAATCTGAATCCATAAATGATCATTGAGAAAAATGTACTATTAGAGAACGAACATCCATTCTTAGTTCGGCTTAAATACGCTTTTTAATCTGAAAAGAAGCTCTATCTTGTCATGGAATATTGCCCAGGAGGAGAACTCTACACTTATCTTGCGAAAATCAAGAAATTCTCCATAGAAATTTCACGTTTCATTGCAGCGGAAGTGCTACTTGGTAAAAGGCTTTATTTTTTAGAAGGGAGTTTTTTAATGCGTGAAAAGTATTTATTGCATTCTACTATTCAGATGTTTTGTATGTTTAGGTATGGAGTATCTTCATAATAAGATGAAGATTATCTATAGGGATTTGAAGCCTGAAAATATTTTGGTTTCTGAAGACGGACATCTTAAAATAGCTGATTTTGGTTTAGCGAAATAATTCAAAAATGAAGATGAATTAACTAAAACTCTTCGCGGAACTCCAGAATATATTGCACCCGAAGTCATCAACGCAAATAAAGGACCTGATCATCCAGGATATGGTCTTTAATGCGATATTTGGGCATTTGGTATCTTTTTGTTTGAACTAATTCATGGAACTCCACCTTTTACTGATCGAAATCGCAATTGGATTGGAATTATGAACAAAATTCTAGAAAACAAACCTATTTTTAACTCTGATTTCAGCGATGAATCACAAGATCTCATTCGTTAATGCCTTCGAAATGAACCTAAAGAAAGACCTAATTGGGAAGAGATAAAGTCTCATAGCTTTTTCTCTAAAATTAATTGGGATATCCTTTTAGTTAAAGGTCTTGAAAGTCCTCTAAAAAAGCTCATTCCTAGGAGAAATGGTGCCTAATTATAAAGGCCTCGACCAATTTATGAGACCTAAACTAACGATGTGTTCGAATAACTCAATGGATTTAATTATGACCCTAGAAGTCACAGTAGAAATGATGAGAAATTCTGACAAAATTTTAAAATAATTTTGTGTGAACGAGAATTAATAAAATATTTCTTTGGATTGTGTGTTTTGAGCCAAATATCAAAAAGGTTATGTTTTCTTATGGAAAATGTCATAGTATTTTTGTGTTTTATGACAATTTCTTATTATAAAGACAATCTTTCCTGGGACTTCTTAGATTTTTAAGAAACATCGAGAATTGAAAAATTGATTTGATTGAGAGTCTGCAGCATACTTACAAAAGATTTTGAAACAAAAAAAGATAAATACTTTTTTCCTTAAACACTTTTTACACAAAAGAAAGACAGATAAACTATTTCATCATTTTCTTGTAGTTCATGAACGAATTATTCTCCAAAACATTTAAAAATGGAGTAAAGAATATAAAACCAAGTATGGATCTCTTTAAACTACGGAAGGGAGAAGCGATCAAACCAACTAAAAATATCAACTATTAGATAAATTTGAGATATGCAGAGACAGAAATGAATAAGAATATTGTTAGCAAACTTACTTTGTTAACTGAAAATAAATACAGACCAAGTGAATACATGGAACACAACTTTAGTTAGAGTCTATATAATGTTCGCTACAGTAGAACTTTGAGAGTGAATTACCATCGAGAGTTGGTTGTTTTAGAGGACGGTGGATAAATATCCTTAGATTGGGCATTGCCAATTGATCCTGTTACTGATTTAGAATACTAACCTGCTAAAGATGCTAAAATCCTCTTTATCATTCATGGACTCACTGGAGGATCAAACATGAACTACATTAAAGCATTGATCTTGCATGGACAGAAGAATGGATACAGGTTAATCTACAAAATGTTCTTTAATTAACAAAAACAATTGGAAAAAAAGTTAATTTTCAAAAAAATACCAAAAAGAAAATAATCATCAGAGATATTTGCTATTACAATAATTTAACATTTTTATAATTTCAATAAAGGTGTGTTGCTTTCAATTCAAAAGGAATCAATACAGAATTGATTACACCTGAGACATACAGCGGAGAGAGTCTGAACGATATGGATTTTGCTTTAAAACTTGTGAAGGATCGATATCCAGATGCTCCATTGTTTGCTGTTGGTGCAAGTTACGGATCGAATATGCTATTGAGATGGGCGGGAAATTTAAAGGAAAATAATTTCTTAACTGCTATGGCTGGCCTTGCTACGCCTTATAAGATCATGGAGTGTGTAGATAAAATGGGTTATATTTATGAAGGCTTTTTAGTAGACAGATACAAAGCGAATTGCATAAATCCACATAAGGAAATACTCTCGTAATTAAAGGATTCCCATGACATTTGTCTTAAACGTCTTGCACGCACAGTCAAAATCACTGAGTTTCATAAGGAAATAACAGTTAAACTGTTTGGTTATGAATCGGTAGACGAATATTTTAGGCTTTCTAATGTGCAAACTGAACAAATTCTAAATATTTAAAAACCCTGTCTTTTGATGCATTCACGAGATGATCCAATAGTTACTTTTGACTGTGTGCCACTAGAAACTCTTCATTCGAACCCTCATATAATTCATGCAGATACTTCGCATGGAGCACATGTCTGCTGGTATGCAGGAAATCCTCCTCAAAGAGTAAGATATTTTTAGGTTAATTTGTTTTGAATGAATTAATTTTTTATTCTAAACAGTGGTACCCGAAGCCAGTTATTTAGTATTTCGAGGCAATTTTAGCAGAAAAATAGAAAAAAATATAATCTACAGATAATTCATGAGTTTGGATTGAATTAATTTATGATTCAAAGAAAAATAATTAAACAATCGTTGTTCCTTCAAAATGACTTTTCAAACTTAGATATTTATCCTAATTATAAAATTGTCAAGTGGCTGATAAGAAATGACACTATTTCTCCTTATCAGCAAGGGTCTTTGCGTGTCAGATCTTTTACATATTTTAATCAATTATCAATTTTTCTTTTATAGGAGCAAAATTAAACCAAAAACCAAATATTTTTTCTAGAATCATAAATACTCCAAAATATCTACATAAAATGGCAGAACCTTCCATGACAGAGCCTCTATTGCTAGAGAAAAAGGAAATGATTAAGGCTGTTCCAAATATTCCTGCTAAAACTAGATTGGAATGTTTAGATATTTACAGAGGACTGACAATGGTTGGGATGATATTAGTCGACAACAGAGGGAATCCGAATCATGTAATATGGCCTTTAGATGAAACATCTTGGAACGGATTGAGCACAGCTGACTGTGTTTTCCCATCTTTTCTCTTCATCAGTGGGGTAGCTATTACACTTGCACTCAAACCTTAAGGAAATAACAAAAAAGAACAAATATTGCGTGTGTTTTAAAGAAGTCTCAAACTCTTTGCGATAGGGTTACTGCTAAATGTCTGTTCGTCTAATTTCAAGGAGCACTTTAGGATAATGGGCGTACTTCAGCGTATTTCTCTTTGCTACTTTGCGACTTCTGTATCATATTTGATGCTCCCTAGCTTCCTCTACCAAGCGATATTACACGGGATTTATTTATTCATTTATATCTTTTTCATGTACTCCTTCGATGTGCCAGATGGATGTGGACCTGATAATGTCACTCCAACATGCAATTTCGGATAGTATTTCGACAGATAAATCATCACGTATAATTATATGATGAAACCAACTGATCCAGAAGGTCTCTTCACAACTCTTGGCGCATTTTGTACAACATTTTTAGGTAGTCAAATTAAAAATACATGGAGATTATGCAAAAATTGATTAAGATAAAGTAGAGAATATAATTATTTGGTTTTTGTTTTTTAGGAGTATGCTACGGCCTGGTCATGTAGGAGTTCAAAGCCAACAAAAAATAGCTGAGTCTTGCTTGGTTATTTACAAGTATCGTCCTCTCTGGCTTTGGCGGGATTATTACAATAACATCATCTGTTAACAAAATAATCTGGACTCCTGCATTTGTATTTATTGTTGGTGGAATGAGCGGGTTATTCTTAAATATCTGCTTCGTAGTTGTAGATATCCTCTAGAATTAGAAAATCAATAAGTATTTGCAGTGGCTAAAGTGGCTCGGACTAAATCCTTTGTTCATATTCGTAGCTATGATTTGGTTAGAAGTTGTCTTAATGGTGAATGTTCGGTTTTATGTGGATAACGAGAAATGGACTTATTGGAATTTTATATCAAACTATGCATTCAGTACCTGGCTCATAAATGAAGATCTATCTTCGTTAGTTGTGTCTATAGTACATCTTGGTCTTTGGGTAGCTGTTGCTTACTATCTTTTCGTGAAGAAAATATTTATCAAGCTCTGAAGGAAAGTGAGAAAAAGAATAGAAGGGAAAAACAAAGCAATCTTGAGAAAAATAGCACAAAAAGATGATAAATGTGTTACAATTTATATGAATTTATTGATAAATATCACTTTAAGAAAAAAGAGATTTGTCTTTCAGATCTTCTTTCTTGAATTTTTTTTTTCATTTTGAACAACAATGACATTTTATTTTTTTAAATAAACAAGAAACAAGCACAAAAGGGAAACACTTTGATTTACATTCAAGCTGTAAATTTGGACATATCCTTGAGAATTTCTTCTAATAATTATTCCTTGCTTTTGTCCATGTTTCTAGCTTGCCATAAGAACATATTATTGTTTATTTTACCAACAACAGGACCTTGCTTGTCTAACTTGAAAACTGACATAATCTCCTTGCCCTTTTAAAAATCAAAGTGAGAAGTTATTTCATGTAAAACAAGGGAATTTGCGGAATATTTACATCAATGAGGGGCTTGATGGCATAAATATTCTAGAGTTTTCTGTCGTAGATGAACTTTTGAAGATTCTAATAAGATTCTAAAACATCTTCGGTTTTGGAGTTTGTAGAATCACTTAGCATAGCAATGAAAAGTCCTAATTCCCAAGAGTTTCCTTGCTTCTTGATGATCTAAACGATATTATCAAACTCATCGTCAAGTTTGTTTCTAACAACTTATTGGAAACGGAGTGCTGATTCACAACCTCCAGCAACAATCGTGCATACTTTCAGACCTTTATCAGGGAACTAATTTAACATTACAAATCACAATTAGAAAAAGGAATGTAGAACTTAAAAAGATTATTAAGAAGATTCTTTGATAAGCTGTGGAAATATACCTTAAGAGATTCGAATGTGAGATAAAGTGGCAAAGAAATGGGTGTTTTGCCTGTTTTGAAAGAAATATTTGCATATGGAAAGGAAACAGCTATGAGCAATAGAAGAAGTTAAATGTCAACAGGATCATATTCAGCTTTGAGAGTTGGTAATTCGAAAACTTATTTAAGTCTCTTAGTGGATTCTATTCCTAAATGATACGATTCAGCTTGCTTTTCAAGATAGAATTCTGTATTTTGTAACTCAATACATTTTTCTGGCATCTAAAAAACAACAGCCCAAAGGTTTTATTCGTAAATCAGTGATAAACCTCTTGCAGCATTAGGATCGATGAGCATCTTTTGCAGTTCTGTTCTTACTCTTTCTCGACTTACTTTCTTTTCGAGAGCTTCCTAGTAATAAATAAATGAAATTTAATTCAAACATTCCAAAAACTGTAATATTTGATATAAGATACTCTGATGGCAGGATTCTTGATGGCATCAGCGATTTAAGGGATAACTGAAAATTCCAACTTAGTTGCGAATCTAAATGTTCTCAGCACACGAAGAGGATCATCAATAAAAGTCTGAAATAATATCAAAAATAAGCCGATTATTAGTTTTCTAGCTGATTTGCTCCTCGAAATAATATTTTTAACTTGAATTGGTTCCAGTGGAGTTCTGATAATGCCATCTCTTAGATCATTTAAGCCTTTCCCAGTGAAATCTTCAACTTCTTTGGTCAGCAAATTGTAGAACATTGAGTTAATTGTTAGATCTCTTCTTTCAGCGTCTTGAAGAGGAGTTCCAAATTTCTAGAAAAATCACAAAGATTCAATTCACTCATTGAATTGATAAATAAATTACCATTGTAGGAATCCTCGAAGTAGTTGCATATTCTTCATGTCTAAGATTAGCGATGTCAATGTCATACCCGAATAACTTGAAAGTAACTGTCTCAAGATGTTTAGATTTATCTGGATTGCTCTTAATCACACCATGTCCAGATATGAGAGATTCTTTTCCAATTTCCTTGAGATAATCTAATAGTCCAGAAAGGAACTACTCACCTGTCATTGTGTCTAAAGTTATGTCAATATCATGGCATTCTTTCCTTAATAGCTATTTAGGCAAACAAGTAATTAACAAAAGATTCAAACTTTGTTTTTTTTTGTGAAAAAAAATGCACATGTCTAAAAAAATCGATTACTTTGTCTCTAACCCAGCCACCAGCTGATCTAGGAATCACATCAACTTCTTTAGCTGCTATATAATCGAGGAAGAAGTCAAAAAGCTGTTTTTCCCTTTCATTAAGGTCTATTATTGTGCTTGTCATCATAGATCCTTCGATGTCCATTGTTAATGCAGATTTTGTTGGATTTGATTTAAAACTTAGAGGTTTAATAACGCTAATGAATCTTCTAGGCTGAAACTAGAAAACAGGTATTTTCTTTTCTGCTTAGAGTGCTGATGATTTAAGAGATAAGCTTGAAGTTTTTGCTAAGAAACTACTTTTGTTTGCTGAAATGTAAGATTTTAGTAGGTTGGAATAGTTTGTGAATATTTTCATCTAGCTTTGATTTGTTTCCCTCTTCAAGAAAGCAACTAAAACCTTATTATAATTCTTATGAAACAAATAGTATTAATGGTAGACGCTTCTATATTGTTAAATTCAACAGTACTCATCTTAAAGTCCTATAAAAAACAACTAAAAATGGTATTTCATTAGCTCTAGACACTTCTGTTGACATATCTACTTCAATTGATATGTTGATGTCAGAAAAATGGATAATTCTCATAAAAATTGCAATTGATTTTTGTATCCACATTGTTTGTGAAAGTAAAGAATTGTTCTAACTACTCATATCAATAATTACTGCAAATTGAATAATTAGAAAAAGAATTCTTAACTTTTGTTGAATTAAAAAAAAGTAGAATTGAATTCTTAGAAGAAACAAAAAAAAGTAGTGTGGAAAGTGGGTTTCGATCCCACGACCTCAAGAGCCACAATCTTGCGCTCTTCCAACTGAGCTATATCCACTTGACGAGTTAATTCAGAATGCTCGTATATTTTAGTCTATGTAATTTCCAAGGCTTAGGAAAAGATCAACTAAGAATGGATCGTCGTCCAGTTTATCTTTGAATTCTCTGATAAAAAAGCAATATCTAATAAAATAACTTTTTCCTCAAACTAAACAGATCCAACAATAAAACTAAAAAGTAGTGTGGAAAGTGGGTTTCGATCCCACGACCTCAAGAGCCACAATCTTGCGCTCTTCCAACTGAGCTATATCCACTTACAAATGATTTACTTGAGAAACCACAAATGTAGAGAATTTACTTAAAATATCCTTTATCAGAAAATTGAATATTTTTTTCAAAATATTTCTTCTTCTGTCTTCTTACTAAATATTGCCATTTGACTTTAACCAATCGACACACGATTTGCTAAAAAGAAAGGAACACTGTTACAATTCTAAAAATTATTTTATTATTTTTTGATAATTTATGCGTTAGTTATCTCTAAGAAATAATCTTTCCTATTTGATTTCCTTCAATTAATCTAATTCGCTCCCTCTAAATTCATAAGTAATTAAAGTTAAAAACATTCCCTAATGAAGATATTCCCCAAAGGGTGCAATCATCACACCCTAAGAAAAGCAAAAAAGGAAGCAAGAGAATTATTTTTTAAAGGCCTTAGTTTTTAAACCTCGCGATCCCTTCCGATATTCATAATATTGCACAACTACACTCTCATGCGCAAAAGCGCTAAATATGTTGCTAAAATCCTCATTACATTTAAGCACAACCATAGCTGTTCAACAATATATACAGTAAAATATCTCCCGCTCGTCTCTAAATCCTATGCTTACAATATCTTCGACCCCAAGCAGCTTAGTTATATGCCACTGTTACTTTCTAAGTTTCTTTCCTTTGTTTTCAAAAGTCAAATACGTCAACCAATTTTTGACATTTATATGTATTCCTCTCTTGTCATAAAAACAGATAACATAAAAGTATTTTCAGAAAGATAAAGAATTAAACAAAATAAATAAAATAAAAGTTCAATGAACGGAAAAACAAACAAATTAAAATGCTAATTCAATCAAATAAAATTAGACGTTGTAATATTAATGTTTTCAATGCTGGGTAAAGCAATCATTTGTCTTGGATGATTTAAATTTCCCCTTGATATTATGGAAAGAATTTGTGGGGGGGGGGGGGGGGAGAATTAAGTCAAGCGCATACGTTAAAATGCAAATGAATAAGAGATTTCTAACTGAAAACTTACTGAAAAAATTAATGAGAAGAAAATAAACAATTTTTTAGATTTTTTTTAGGGAAAAGAAAATAATCATCAAAAACAAGGATCTTATCGTTTTCTTCTCATTTTCTCTTATAGTTATTCATATTGATTTGTATCTTCGCAGGAGCATCTTCCTCTTCTTCGTTTTATGAATGCTGCTGACTTGAATCACCAAATGCACCAAAATCAAATCCAGAATGAGGAAGTACTTTTTATTTCTCAGTGATTTTGCTCATTTCTTTGTATTCTTCATCATCTGAATTATCACTGTGACTTTAATCTCTCCCATGAGTATCGTCTTAATGATCATCTATGTTGTTACTGCTATCTTTTCCAAAGAAATCAACTTCTTCTGATGATCTAGGATTCGATTGTGGCTTTCCAAAGAAATCGATTCCACCTGAATTATTCAGTGATGAAGGATCAGATTGATTCTTGCTTTTAGATGATTTTGATGATTACATTGAACTAGAGGACTATTATTCTTTATCTTCTTCTGCTGTTTGAACGTTCTATTTCATAACCTCTTACGATAACGAATGTGACATTTCATCTAATTATTATTACTACCCTTGAGGATTCCCCTTGAACTATTATTATTCATTTTATTTTGGAGAAAGGTTATCTTTCATAATACTCTCTTCAGATGTAACGACTGAACTATTTGCTTGCCTTACGCCTAAAGACGCTAATGAAGGAGGCTATTTTAAAGTTTATTGTTGTTGTTGTTGTTATTATTATTATTGGAATCCTTGTTACTAAATCTATTCTTATTATTACTGATATTTTGGTTGTTGTTGTTTCAATGAAGAAGACGCTGATGAAACGGAATTGTAACTTGTTTACTACTTTTATTGATTGATTTCAATTTAGTTTTGTTTAGCATAGTTAACTGATTATTACTCTTTTTCTGACTATTTACCACTATCCAAGAAGCTATATCTTGGTTGAGAAGGATGACCAAGCTCAGATAATCGTTTGCCTGATAAACTACCTGATTCGCTTAGACTATTTTCGTTTTGATTAGTCTAAGGAGGAGGATTAACTGTGATTTACTATTATTACACTTATTCCTGCTATGGATATTTATTACCAGTTGAAGGCATGGCTGCTGCTGGTTTATTACTGAAAAGCTATGAATTTCTGTGAGATTGAGTTGATGAATGTTTAGACGAAATTACTATGATTCCAGATTCATTTTGATTCGATTATTTTCTCGATTATGGCTATTGCTATTATTCAGTCTTAGCAGAATATTATGGCTATTGTTGTGCTTATTGATTTTAAGTCAATGATTAAGGTGGAGATACTTATTAACCAACAGAACTAGAAGGCTTTTGAGATTATTATTATTATTATTGTTGAATTTATTATTTTAAGAATTCATTTTTCCTTTCTCTAAGCTATTAACTGATTGATATGCTGCTAGTCGATGTTATATCGAGATTATCTTATGCTGGAAGTATATTTTTCTTAGAGGAATCAGCTGAACTGCTATTTGATTATGGTTTAATAGTCTTTTGTTAAATCGAAGTACTTGAATCTTCTCCATACTCCGAGACAGCTTTGACAAATAAACCTTAAGTAAATTACTATTATTCCAATTTAGATTAAATTTCTTGATCCGTTTATTGCTTATTTTGAGTTTTCTAAGTAGGCTAGATGATAATCATTGGATTCTTTTTTGTTGGAACAGGTGATTATCTTGAAAATAGCTAATCTTACATTGATTAAAGACTTTATTCTTTTTATTATTTGATGCTGCCTGGCGAATAACCTTGCGATTATTTGGTATTTAGGGGTATTTGCGCATTACTAGATGCTGCAAGTTCGAGTAATCCAGTGTTTTTGTCTTTTTAAATCCTCCCTTTTAAACTATCTACTTGATGGGAAATGCTATTCAACATTGAATCAGCTTCTGAAGAATCACTGCTTGAACTCTTTCTTCTTTCTTGTTTGTTTTGTTTATCTTTTTTTGGTGTTTACTTTTCATTTTTCTTTTCAGTTTTTTACAGTTTTTTATCACTTGTTTACCATTATTACTATTACATTAACCTTTTCTCTTCTTTGTCTTTCAAAAATGACTTTAAATCAATTTTTATTGGTTTCTAAGCATATTTTTCATTTTTTACATCATCATCGCTCTCATTATCACTACTACTTTCAGCGTCTTTATGCGGTTGTATGAACCCATTATTGGACATAATCATACTCACAATGTCTTTCTCGTTATTTTGATAAAAATTAGAAGTATAAACTGAGTTTCTATTTACTTATTAAGGCTATTTTTCTTTAGTTTTTTCAAGAACTTTTTACTTTCGTTCAATCAGCCTCTATCGAAGTTCTAAAGTATCCTAATCTTCATTTGTCTCGGTGTTTTAACTAGGTGATTCTTCTTTTTAGTAAGTTGTTTTTCTTTTGGAATCTCTTTCTTTCATTTTTACATCAAACATCTTCCATTTTTCTTCATATTCTTATTGCTATTTGATTCTTTACTCTTCTTATTATTTAATCGATTTCTGAGACTTTTTTCCTTTACCATCTTTATCTCGTCGTTCTCTAGAATTCGATTTATATCTTTCATCTGATATCTTTTATTCTTCTCCATACTTCTTTTGTAAAGCATTTCGTTAATGCTAAGCCATAGTAGAGTTGCTGTACAGATCAGCACGCTCTCGAATAAACTTTTGTTTTTTTAATTCTTAAAAATGTTATTCTGTTAATTCTTCGATTTCTTATTGCTATATCCTGTACGCTTGAAAATTACTTTCAGGAAATTTATTTTTCTTGTTATATTAGCTCGCACTGACAAGTAGCATGTCTTAAATCTCTTACTTCTTATGCTCTTGATCATATTATATTTGTGCTCGCCGTTTAGCTTCGTCTCTTATTTCTTCTTCTTCCTTTAGTTTTCGTATGTCTGCGAATAAACTATTCTCATTTTTATTCACCTTTTTGATTATTTTTCTCTTTTCAGTGCCTTCTTCTTAAAATATCTAAACAAACTCAGCTGTTTCGCGAGGTGTTTATTTTCTGCTATGATCAGAAGAAGATGCACTGCTACTGTTGTTGTGGCTGCTGTTTCTGCTTTTTTATCTTTCAATGTTATGTTTCTCTATTTTCTGATTGTATCCTCCTCCTCCTTTTCTTTGATTTGTCTAATTTGCCATTAACTCATTTTTCTTTCTATCTACATGTTATTCGCCTTCATTTTTCCTCGAAATTTCCTTATTATATTTTTCTTTTTCTTCAATGTAATTCTTTGTATTTTTGGGAGTACTTTCATCGAATTACTCTATTTCAGACGCATTCATTTAGATGCTAGATACATTACTGAATTCTCCTTAAGTTAGAATATTTCGAGGAAACGGATCAGATGCATAATCTTTCTTATCTTCTGATCTATCTCTCATGACATCTCTTCTCTAAAACGCTATTTAATTAGCATTCTAAACCTTTGGAGAAACCCTCTCTTCTAATGTTTTATTCTTTCTGTTATTTGTGTTTCGTTATTCCTCATCAACAATATCTCTATTTCTCTTTTTCCCCTCTTGAGCATACATATTCTTCCCTGATTCTTCACCTTAAAAGAACCTTCCAGTTTCTTTTCGAGCAACTTAACTCTTTCTCTATTCCTCGAGATATTACTATTATATTATATTTGCTAGTTCTCTATCAGGCAGATATACATTTGACTGCAGGTAATTATGGATGTCTTAGTCTTAACTCTGCTTAATATTGATTAAATTCTTCTTCTTTTTTTTTTTCTTTTTTTAGCTCTCAACTAAATGGATAAAATCAATATCCATAATGGAACTTTGTTCGAGATCTCTAACATATAGCAGATATCTCCCAAGATCTGAGTCTGGTTCACCTTCTGGACCAAATGTTTATGCCATAACTCCTTCTTTTTTGTTAGGTGGTTGTAGCAGCTTTTAGTTAAATGTAATCATAGTGGTGCTTGTGAGCCATTCGTAATCAGAAAAAGCTCCTGACATTAGCATATATTGTGCCATAAATTCTGATGTATTTTTAAGATCTTCTATTTCTTATTTTTAAAAATTCTATCCTAAATTATTGCTCTATTCTTCTTTTTCATAATTATTTTCTACTTCTTCGTCATCGTCATCGTCATCGTCTTCAAGATTTGTATTTCCTTCTGCTAATAATTCTCTTTCGAATTGTTTAACATTATCTTTCTCTTCCACTGAACTCTCTCTTTTTCGTTGAAATCCTGATATCAATTGATCGAAAGTAGCATTTCTTCCATTTCTCCTATCTATGTCTTGTCTATTATCTCTGTCGTTTTAGTATCTAGTTGTATCTCTTCCATATTACTAATATTCTTGATTTTTCTTTAGTCCATTATTAGACTAATCCCTTCCTATTTTATCACCTCTCTGTTCATAAATATACGTGTAATTGTTCATAGTCTTTTCATCTTTTTTATGATAAATCTCTCTTTGATTATTCTCATAGTTGCTCCTTTCTGTGTTAACTTCTTTTCGTCCTAGTTAATATACTTCTCTTTCCTCTGCATTTCTATTCACACTTTTATCCTTTTTTATTCTAGGAAAATCAGCACTTCTATCATCTTTGCTTACATTCTTTTTTGCTAAACCCCTTTCATAGATATTTTATCTTGATTAATCTAATTATCTAATGTAATTCTAGTGAGATTAATGATAATTTCTCATATTATTTGGAGTCAACGGTGAAGAATCCTCTCGATATTTAGATTAAACTAATCTCTTTTAGCCATCTGTACCTCCAACCCTTTCAGTTGCGATTTAGTTTCTAAATTGAGATGATATCCCTGTCAACTATCTCGCTTAAACTTAACTTTACATAATTGACTTCTATTTGAATCCAACTTAAGATGATTATACTGCATAAGGAGAAGCTTCTCTTCTCTAATAATAACTTATTTCACCATTATCCTCATCATCATAATTCGTAATCTATTTTGCTGTTTTTGATGAGTTAGGGTTGAAGCTGCGACGTCTTCGTAGTTCTTTCTTGTTTCGTTTCTTACCTGTTGTAGCCTGATTTCCCATACACAAATTATTTTCCTTAATTTACCTAATAGCATATGAATTGTTTTGTTTAGATATTTTGAAGAATTGATTTCTTTTTTGAAAAAAAATCAGACTTAAAATCAAATCAATCTCTTTGGTTATTCCCCCCTTTTAGCTACATGTAATTAATATCCATCTCTTATTTTTAATCGATTTGCTGCCATATTTAGTTAAATAAGACGTTTCTTTGCCTCACAATTACCATACATATCAAATAAGCTTTTTAGATTTAAAGAAACTCTTCAAGTACACAACTTGGAAAGAAGTCAAAACTCCCATGAGCAATAAGGTGATGATTGAAAATGCAACTAGTTTAAAACCAATCTCATCAGTGTTTCTTGATACATATTTGGATTTCCTTGTGAGCATCCTCTTTTCTTTGCCAATGTTATCGAGCATATCCTCTAATCTCGTGACTTATAACTAAATAGGCTAGAAATCTTCCTTGCTCGTGAGACTGGAGTAATCGTTTGCTTCAACTCCTGTTCGGTAGTCGAATTTTATTTTCAAAGGGATGGATTCGAGATTCTGAAAGCAAAACTAATAATTGCCTTCTCTCAAAGTGACCAAAGATAGTTTGGTAACAGTGTTTTGCTTTTTTATTTCCTCTGAAACACTCTCTTGATTTGTAGAATTCAATGCTTATTTTCCTTCTGGATCATAGACTCTGAAAAAGTACTTTCCATGGGTGCTCTCGACATTCATTTGAACAGCAATCTGCATACCTATAAATTCATCAATTTTATGAAGATTCCCAACGATTTTAGAATGAACTTACCTAATGAATCACCGAAACATTGGATTTTCTTGACAGGAAGCTCGTAAGAGAAGTCCATAGAAGTAACAGTCACAGCTAAGAAAGCCAATGAGTAAAAAGATATCCAAATCATCTTTGCTTTTTCTTTAACTTTATTATCTTTTTCTTTTTTAACTCAAAATCTAAAAAAAAGCGAACACTAACATAGCATCCTTAATAAGACCAAATTGTTTAAATCTATTTTTAAATCACAATTCAATCATATTATGCTTGATTTCTATCTCTTTTTTAGACATAGAACTAGAGAATTCATTAAATAGAAGTTGTTTATTCAGTTGATAAAGAAATTATTAACAAGAAAACTCAAAAAATGACATAATGTTTGTATTATCTAAATTGACAACATAGTCGCAAACATATTCAAGAAAAGGAACAGAAAAGTTGGAAATTTGTAAATCAGTTTTTCTCATATGTGTTAGTAATAATTAATAATGGGTGAGCATGAATACATATTTTCCAAGGTCTAGTACACATTCAACCCTCTATTAATTCTGTGAATAATAGAAGAAATCAGAATAGGAGAAGTAATTCATGCAAATTTAAACTGTAATCTCCAAAATAATCCAAGAATATTTCATGTAAAAAACTCTTGAAGCGCAATCTAACTGCTCATTATTAGTTTCACCTCTTAATTTTAATAATACTTTCTATGATACTTTTTACTGAACCATCCCAAGAGTGATTAGATTACCTAACAACAGACATAATACATCAGAGACATCGATTATTATAAAATTGCTTCAAAAGTGTTTTACTCGAAAAATGAAGCAAAAATACAAAATAGGAAGCTATTATTAAAGCACTGAGTACTACTAGTTTCTGAAAGTTGAGGGAATTTCAAGAGAGGAAGTTGTGGAAAAGCAATGATTGATATTGGGAAATTGGGTACATTTTAATAAAGAAGCTAGCAATTAAATAGTATTAAGGAAAGGATTGAATTCAGGATATGAGTGCTAAGTCAAGAGAATTCTAAACAAGATTAAGAAAAAGACAGAGAACAAGGAGATTGCATCTGAGAGAGAGGGCACTCTTCAGCAGACCAACATTGAAGATAACTAAGAACAAGAAATCCCAAATTCAAAAGGAAGATAAAGAATAAGGAAAAAGAGAAAGATAAATAAAGACATGTCCAGCATCGAGATTGACATTGCAAATGAGAGCACCTGCAAGACAAGTGTAATATGATCGATTTGGAGATAAATTGAACAGAGAAACTAAAAAGAAATATAAATATGTTTGATAGGAGAAACAAGGTGGTGAGAAGGGCAGATAGGATAAGATTAAAATTGAAGACGCAGATCAAGAAGAAGAGAAAGCCAAACATGAGAAAAAATATACAGAACTTGTCAAATAAATTGCCTTTCTTAAAAAATTTGACTGGTTTGAGACAAATAATCCTCTCATCAAAGCACCGCCAAGTACAAATGACCAAAATATTACGTTTGCTTTGCATAGATCAATCAGGTATTTATCTCAAATTCGCTAACTTTTATTTTTGAATTCAGTCAAGCTGTTTACGCCTATGGTCTTTTGGTTCATGTATTGCGCAGAATATTTCCCAAGATCACTTTCAGTAGGATCTGATCAGTTTCGAACTCTTACAGAAGTGATCCAGAAAATAGAAAGGCAACCTGTTTCTCAAATCATTCGCATTAAGGATTTAGTAAGATAATGGAGGGTTTTTTTCATTTTTGGATTAATAAAGGAGAGGAAAAGAAATGAAAAGTTATGAAAATATGCAGGTTTAGCGAGCAAAATAAATGTAAATTTTAATTGTTTTGTTAATTCCACAGGCTTGAAATTCATCATTTCAACAACAGATAATGATAAAAGAGAATAATACTAAAATGGCATTATGGTTTATTAGATTTTCAAGATAATATTTCAGTTTTTTTTGTAAAATACTTTTTAAAAATATTAGTCAATTTTTAGCGCCAAAATTGAGAGTGTTTCTGAATAAATACAAGAAATTACAAAGAAAATTAAAGAGAGCATTAGGCAACTGTGTCCGAATAAATAATTAGGGAATCTACGTAGTTTAGCAGAGCTCAAGGATGAGTATACAACTGAAGATGACGAGTTTATCATGAGTATGAGATTTGATTTACTCGAAATGTACAACGAGTACATTTCTCCATAATATTAGGAAAATGTTCACTGTGGTGGCTCCGAATTTACCTGTACAGAAGAAGGAGAAGGCAAAGGACGCTGTTAACTTACGTAAGAAGAGGATTGCTAACCAGAGCGTGAGGAGACCTTAGCAGCCATGAAAAAACAAGATTTAGATTCCATCATAAATTTGTATCATCATCATTTAGAAGAGGAAGAGAAAGCACAAAGTGTGAGAATAGAGAATTTAAAGACTCGGATCTCAGATTAGCTTCGTTCTGAGAAAATAGTCTATCCCTCACCAGATGAAATCGATTTTTCAGATATTCTTGTGGACATTCATTCTTTCAATTCAGTAGAGCTTGAATACTTAAATCATCTAGAAAATAAATAATAAGTTTCAGATGCATTGATCACTTAAGAATCGGGGGAATTACCTGGAAAATCTACTGGAAAGAAGCAAACATTCTCAAAACGTACTGAGAATAGATAAGTTATGGAAGATTTAGCTTGCTAAATATGCAATGATGGTGATTATTCGGATGATGATCTCATCGTGTTTTGCTCGGTATTTATGATTAATACTATAGGAACTTACCTCTTTAACTCAAAATTTTAAAAAACTTATTGACTAAGTAACTTTTTTTATTTAGAAATGTAATGTCTCAGTACATTAGCGATGCTATGGGATTCCTAGAATTCCAACTGATGATTGGGTATGTGAGTTATGCTTAAGTTTTGGACCAGAGGGAAAGTACTTACAGTGTGTGCTGTGCACATAACGAGGAGGAGCTATGAAACCCAGCAAACTTAACATAAATTCTTAAATCTTGGCTCAATGCAATTTATCTTACACAGAATTCTCGAAGAATTGCCTTGTTGGGCCACCAAATAAAAAATAAAGATACTGTAAAATAATTATTTAAAAGTTATAAAAAAATTTCATAATTCAATCTTTTAAATGCAGAAGAGGAAACCTAAGAAACTCCCATGAGACTTTCAGCTATCGACGAAGATGGAGAAAAGGAGAATAATTTATATTATGATTTCCACAATCTGAATAAGTTTAGCGAGGAGGAATTGAAAAACGAACCGAAGCCTTATGTCATGTGGTGCCATGTGAGTTGTGCGTTGTGGACACCTGAGTGCTTCTTTGATGATAAGAATTTCTACTCAAATGTGAAAGGAATCGAGAATATTGATAAGCAGAGGTTTAAATTAGAATGCTCAGTCTGCCATCAAAAAAGTAAAAAACACAAGTTGCTTTGAAATGTGGGTTTCTCAAAGGTTTAAAACAAAAATTTGGTCATCTTTAAACAGAAGCTGGATCTTGCATTCAGTGTGCAAAGACTAAGTGCATGGAGGCGTTTCATCCAGAATGTGCAAGAAGGGCAAATATTTTTATGGAAATACGAAACACAGATAAACTTGCTTACTTGATATACTGTGATAAGCACACTCCATTAAAACTTAGGAGGACTCTTGATTAAAAGGAGAAGAAATATAAAGTGAGATTGATTTTGTTTTGGATAAGATGATAAATATTTAATGAAATATGTTTTTTTATTTTGATAGGAGGAAATAGTGAAATTCTGCAAAAGTATTGAGAAGTCAAGAGAAAATAGAAATAAAGAGCGTCTAACGAAGAAAGAGAAAGATCGAATAGCTTAAAAAGAAGTTAATAACAAAGAAGGTAAGAAAAAGAAGATATTCGTGAGTGCTAAGAAGATTAGGCTGTAGATATCGAAGAACGAAGAAGATATTAGAAAAGATGAATTGCAATTTCAAAATGTTCTTGCACTTAAAATTATTGAATTCCTTGATGCTCATCCTGAAAGAATAGGCAAACTGAAAAATAAGGAAGTTGATGATAAAAATGGAAAAAAGTTAGCTGCGTAAAGCAAACAAGAGTCTTAAGATAACACCAAACACTAAAAAGAAAAAAAAGATGCTTCGAAGTCAAATAACTCATTAGCAAGATGGCAGCAGGGACTATTTCTGAAAAAAGATGAAGAAGAATTATGGAAAGAAGTTGAATTCAAACAATTAAGTCCATCTTAGGTATTCAAACGATATAAGCGAATCCTTCGAGATAAAGATAAAAGAAAGGCATTTAAAGCGCTTTATTATAAAATGTTGACTACCATCAAAGGCATAAGGATTTTATCCAAAGAAGAGCGTCTAAAAGAAAAAGAGAAGAAAAGACTAGAGAAGATTAATAAAAAATAGCAAAAATTAATTGAACTTTAGATTAAAGCAAACTAAGCTGCAAATGAAGCCAACAAAAAGATTAAAAAATAAGGAAAAGCTGTGAAAGATAAAGCACAAAAGAAGAAGAAAAAAACGGGAAAAAATAAAGAAGATGTTGATGGTAATTATTATTATTTATTATTTGGAGATCGTTTTTTTTTTGTCTGACAATGAAATTTAAATCTTCTAGATGAATCTGAAAAGCTTTATTGTGTTTGCCAGAAGAAATACAAAGAAGGAGATCCTATGATGGGTAAGAAGTTATTGATTTTACACAATTATATTAATACGTTTTATATTTGTTGAATATACAGCTTGTGAAAGATGTGATGAATGGTTCCATTTTGATTGTACTGGATATATTGGGAGTATCGAGGAAGCTGAAGAAATGGAATTTATCTGTAAGTTCTGTGATAATAAGGATGAAGATAGTGAAGCTAGAAAGATGAGGAAGAAGTAATTTGGTGATAAATTTTTAGACTATGATACTCCAGATTATAAGAAATCAAAATAACTTTGGATTTAAAGAAGAAAAGAAATTTAATTGAGTTAGAAGAAATCAACTAAAAGGATAGTATCATAATAAGTAGAAAATAGTGAAAATAAAGGTATTATTTAAGCTAATTTGGAAGAAAATCATGAAGAATAAGAGATAGTAAAGAATGAAAAGGAAATATTATCGTATTTGAAAACAGAAATTGAGTTAAATCAAACTAAAGAAGACAATAATAATAATAAGAGAAAGAATTCAAAAAATGGAGAAGATGTATTAAGAAAACAACTTAAAACATCTGAAGATCAATAAGATAGTCCAAAAGATCATGTAAAATAATAAGAAAATGGAGTAAATTGCAACGATATCTTTGCAGAAACTGAAGAAAACAAACATTAAGAATCTATTGAAACATTCACTAATTTGGTTTAAACCACCAATAATTTTGCCGAGGAATTATCGAGAAATATTAGTCAAGGACATTAATATTTGCAAACAGAGAATATCTTGAATAATTATTCACCGGAAAAGTTACTCACAAGTAAGGAAAACAGCGATGTTTTCTCACCTATCAAACAAGATAAGGATGAGAGCAACATTCCACATGGGGGGAGCTAGAATGGCGAAGGTACCCAAAAGAATGAAGGGAAAGAAAGAAAATCAAAAGAAGCTAATTGTTAAATGAACATAAATGAAAGCATAAGTAGAAGTAATAATGAAAATTCCTGTAATATCCCTAACACCTCTGTTTGTGAAGGGACATTAAAGTAAAAAAGTATTGTTGAATTCTTTTCGAAGAAGAAGCTGAATTGAGAAGATGAACTTGAAACTCAATCTCTATTTATATACAAAATATGTGTTTGTTTGAAGATTAAAAGATCTTATTTATTAGTATCCTTGTTGCTTGTTGCAGTTTATCTCTCATATTGAAAGAAAACCAATAATTTTTTTGAATCCAACAACTAGAATATCTGGAAGACAGTTAATTTAAAATTGTTGAGTGCAGAATAAATAAATGTTTAGGAATATGTATGCAAGCTGAACCATAAACTGCGCATGGGTAACTAATTTGTTCATTCGTCTTCTTCTCTATCTTCCAGAAATTTAAGCATCATGTCCTTAAATTCCTAGTATGATATTTCACCATCTCCATTTTTGTCAACCTCTGAAATGACTCCCTTCCAAACTTCCTCAGAAACACCTGCCCCTCCAAAGATTTCCTTGAACTCGCTGATTTGCAAAGATCCGCTGCCGTCTTTATCGAAGATACTAAATGCCATTTCTAGCCTTTGTTTAGACAGCAACTATTCTCTAGAGATTGTAGCTGCAACCCATTCTGAATAATCAATGTCTCCGTTGGCATTTCGATCAATAACTTTCATAATTTTATCCACTTCCTTCAGAGCAGATTCCATAGGGAGAATTTTCGCATAGCCTGCAACTAATTCTTCTCTGCTGAGTTTTCCATCACCGTTAACATCAAGCTATTAAAATGTCTTCATGAGTTCATTTTTTTCATCTTTTGAGGATAAGTAATTCACAATGAACATCCAAGTTGCTTCTTGTAATTTTTTCCCTGCTCTAAATGTCTTCATGTTGTTTAAAGAGCGAATCAAATTAGGCATATCTACTTCTTATTGGCTTCTGAATTTCTAAATCCAAGGATCTTATATTGCTTCCTCAGCTGAGTATCTCTTCTAAGGGTCAGTTGTGAGCATCTTTGAGATAAGAGCTTATGCCTAAAAAAAAAATAAAAAGTTTTATTTTTCAACAAAAAAAACAGAAGATGGGAATGAAATTTGGGGAATTAAAAAATATTAAGTTTGTTTATTGAGAACCAATAATAAGTAACCTCCTTTGTAATACTATTAGTAACAATCTCATGAATAAAAAATGATTTGCTTACTTCAAGGCTGATATCTTTCCAGTCTTCTTTCGGGAATGAGAATACTCCCTTTTCAACTTTCCTCATAATCTCTTCATCTTTATGCCCATTGAAAGGTGGATACCCACAGAGTAAGATGTACATTATCACACCGCAACTCCAAATATCACACTTTTCATTATATTTTTATTTAATAACTTCAGGTGCAATGTAGTAAGGTGTACCTAGTTTCTAACTCATTTTCTTCGACGGATCAAACTTTGTGGATGTACCAAAATCTACTACTTTCAGCACAGAATCTTTTGTTCCTTTCGTATCAAACAGAAGGTTCTCTGGCTTGAGATCTCTGTGTACCATTTTGTTCTTGTGTAGATAGTTGATTGCGTTTAGAACTTAGTACATAATTTACGATGCTTCTTTCTCACCAAAATGGTTAGATTCAACGATTCTATCGAATAACTCTCCACCAGTGCACAATTCAGTCACGATATACAAGTAGTCTTTATCAGAAAATACTTCGAACACCTTGATTATATTCGGATGATCCTGTTTGTAATCACAAAATAATTGTCAATTATCTCAAATGTTTCTATGTTCATGAGCAATTAATTGGAAGTAACAAAATCAATTATGAATCTGTTTTACTAAACTTTTGAGGATATTAAACTCTTCGATAAGTTGCTTTTGCTCTTCTGGATCGCATTTTTTCTTGCTGATGATCTTGACTGCTCTTTGCTATCCGGTCTTCTTGTGAACGCCCTTGCGGACTTCGCCATAAGAACCAGAACCAAGAGGGACATTCATGAGAGTATATTCCTACTGTACCCTTCCATATTTCTCGAAAATCAATTCTTAATTGGATATCTTGAAATTTGAAATGTCCACCTTTTCTTCTTTTAGTGTTTTCTCAATAAGCTTTTCTTTCTCCTTGGTAACTTTTGATTTGCTCTAACCCATTTTCTTTATCTTTCCCCTCCGATCAACAAACAAAACCTCTTTTATATCTAATTAATAATCTTATTCACTATTAAAAAGTTCTTTTTAAACTCATCCTTTGAGTCCAACCCCAGCTATCAGTCATACTTACTAATTATGAGATTATCTTCCTCCACCTTCCCCCCCCCTCCTTTCTCTCCTAGAAGTTCTTTCGATAATTAATTTCTTTATTTCACTAAAAACAATAAAATTTCCTTTCTTTCTTGTTGGAATTAACAAAATCTTTTTGGCAGTTAACAAATGTGAATTTCTTAAATTCCCCCCCATTCAAAACTAATTGAAATTTGTCTTAATAAATAATTTGATTATTGATATGACAGTTAAATAAACTTGAATATTATCTGCGTTTAAATCATATATCAGTTATTCTCTGCCTTGCATGGAATGGCAATTAAAATATTTTTCATTTATTTCTATGATCGATGTACTTTTGACATCATATTCAATAGTTTTTTTAATGTATTTCATTTAATTTTCATTTATTTTTTAAAATTTTTTCAATTTTCTCTCTCTTTTTTTCATAATCATTCTTTATTTTATATTCATAATCTGTTTAAATAGCTCAAATTTACGAGCTTTAAACAGATCTTGTAAATATTTCATAGATCATTTAGAAACACTTTGCGCTGCTAGGACATAACAAATGTCCCCCATTTTAGACTGATTGACTGACTGATTGATTACTGATATGACTTTTCGATAGTATTTTTGTCTAACTAACAATAATGCCAATTTCAATAACTTTTCTCGATTGGTTGGGGATACTATGCACGGTTTAGCGGGATGCTTTAAAAACTGTTTCTTGAAAAACACGAGATATATAAGCTAGAAATGGCAATATTGTAGTACTCAGCTGTATTGTATTGTAAGTATGTTTTATCTGCTAAAGGAACTTCTGATTGTTTTAAGCTGAGAGGGAATTTTTAATATCTTGTAATTATTTAACTTTTATGATTAGTCTTCTTTTTCGTTAATTTTCTTCTTGGGAAGAAAAACAATCTGAGCCTTTTTTCAATTAAATTCCTCCCCTCGCCTTTGAATTTCTAACGAACATTATTATCAAATTTATTTTTATCTAATTCAAAGAATGGCGCTTAGTTCCTTTTGAACAATATCAAAAATTAAAAAAAATGATAGAATAAAATTTAAAAAAAAACCTTTTTTAAACCTCTTTATTCAAATAGCAAAAGAGCAAGTTGAGTTTCTCCAAAATTATTGTATTACAAAAACAAAAGAAATTTAAAATTTCTCTTCTCATTATTAATCATTATTTTAGGATGAAAGACCTGTTTAGGGAGGGGGAAGAGATGGGGGGGGGGGGGGGGGGGTGGTAAATTTTAATATTTTTAAAGCGCAAAAAAATAAATTATAAAAAA
>Ga0302271_10001020_pt1 | contig 27332 bp, 20 predicted proteins | sample III_Bog_N1_1_FD_198767 | JGI IMG/M metagenome (GOLD analysis project Ga0302271, IMG submission 198767) | Peat permafrost microbial communities from Stordalen Mire near Abisko, Sweden - III_Bog_N1_1 | ecosystem: Environmental > Terrestrial > Soil > Wetlands > Peat | place: Sweden: Abisko... | reverse complement strand
CTTTCTTTTTCTTCATTTTTTCTTATATTAATAAATCCCTTTTATTTTTTATTTGTGTCCTCTCAATCTCCCGCATTACAAGCATTATTACATCTGATACTGTTTTTCGAGAAGAAGATATTGTCTTATCCCTTCTCTGAACTTTGCTTATTTCTTTCTAACATGAAATTTAATTGTTTTTTTTCAAAGCCATCTCTTTTTCTGCTTTCAATGAAAAACTCTAAATAAAAGCAATTAATTCACTAGCTTAAGCATGTTTTAGCATGAGTTAAGAAAAAAAAGGTTGGTCCAGTGGAATGAATATAAAAAAAAGAATGCTTCTTTTCTATTGAGAAAACAAAATAAATTGCTAAATTATTTTAAAAGTGTTTCCATTTAAATATTAAAAAGCACATATTCTTCATTAAATGCTATTAAATGGAGATAGAAGAGTGGGAAACCTATTAATTTTTCTTTTGATTTTCATAGTTACTTATTATCTTTAATTGTATTTTTTTCCCAACACTATTTCCTGAAATAAAGACTTTGATTTTAACGGCTATAAAAATAAGAAGCATTACCCAGCTCCCAGTAGATAATGATTTAATTAAAGGAAAGAGGAATCCCACGCGAAAGCCAAGAACATGTAGTTAGTTTTTTGAGCCACCCAAAAATGCATACACTAGATAACCCGAATGATTATTTTACCAACTTACCTACTGTCTTATTTTCATAGCAATTCCTAGGCCTTTAAATAACTGCAAATTTATGCACATGTATTAAAAAGTATCAAGACAATATGTTATTTGAACATACGTTATCACTATTCATGCATCATTGAAATTAGCATCACAATATATTAGCCATACATTTTTTGGCATACAAAAATAAGAGAAAAATTCGTCCACTTTATGGACTTGAGTTTTAATGTGTTGATTCGATTTTGAACAACAAAATGAAGATATGCGAATCGGTTTATTGTTTAAAAAAATATGTATTTCTGTTATGAAAACAAAATCAAATAAAAATCAGTTGTGTATTTCGAGAAACGAAACAGATAAAATCATATCATAAATGATAGATGATTTGATCTAAGCTGTGAATTGTGATCATTTGAAGAGAAAAAAAATTGCGCTAGAGAGTTTCTTGTTGTGAATCAATATCTTTGATGTAATAAATAACTAAAGGTTTTTGAAGAAAATGAGGGAAGAAATATTTTAAGACTGCCTTCTTATCCTAAATTCATTTCATTGTTGAATATTAAAACAATGCATTTGCATTTTGTTGTTGCTTTAACGATGCTTTTTGAGATAATTAATGAGTTAAAAGACATCAAGTTTTTAATGAAAATGGTACTCAAAATAAAAGAGTAATTCTTTAATTAACTTAACAAGAAAAATCTTGAAATTTATTTAAACATGTTAAATAAAAATTATGATAAATTTCAATGTAAATATCACATAATATTGGGGGTTTTGTTTATGTGGTGATCGATGAATCTAACAAATAAACTATGCAAGCATAAGAATAAGGATCATTGAAATTTTCATAAACGTTCTTGGTTAAAAAAACGTAGTGGAAATATAAATTCCTTTTAATTATTTCTCCCACACAAAATGAGCTCCCGATCGAGCTTCATTCCAGTTGGTGAAATCCTTCAAAAATAAGAATAGCAAGAATATGTTAACTGGGCTACTGCTAATACTACTAGACATGCATCCCCTCTTCGAGCAACTATCATGCTCAGCAATCAATTAATTTCGGGAATGGACACAATTCAAAATGAATATCCCGATGATATTGATATGCTGTGCCCTTGGGATGATTCCTCTTCTCCTGTTGAGATCAATAACAACAACAAGACCTACAGAAATCCTTTGGCTGCTTAGTATCATAATAAAACTAATACTAGCAATGCTAATTCTCGAATAGCTAATTTGCAGAGAGCATATTATGCTGGTAAGAATATATCTTCACAACAATCAGCAGTCCCAGGAACAACAAATAATAAAAGTTTTAAAGATAATATTTCTTCCTCCTTCGCCTCCAAGAATTTCAAGAAACTCAAAGAAACAACTGCACATCATTTGCTCGTACCTCTCTTGACTCTCCCTGAACAGGACAAAAAGAAAATAAATCTTCCTCCATAGATAATCTCTGAATAAAATAAAGAAATTGAAAAACTTGAAGGGTTGCTATTTCAACGAGATAAAACAGCTGAGAGCTCCTCAACGTGCTCGTCTATTAGAAGATTTCTAGCTTCATCAACTTCTCCTTCACGAGGAATACCATCATCAGGAACAGCAACAAAAACAGGTATTTTTCCTTAGAAATCTATTATTCTGTCAAATGTAAGTACAGAAAACAGCAAGATTCTTACAATGTCTTACAAAAAAAAGAGCATAATTCAAAGAACACAGAGGGTTTCATCTGAAAAGAATGATAACAATTAGGAAAAGATACCTAGCCAAAAGGATATCAGGTAAATACGAAATGAGTATGAAGGAGATGGTGAAAAAGAAGCAGTGAAAGAAACATTAGTTGTTGATGATCACCCACAAAAGTTGGAGTAATAAAACCCCAGTATTACCCCTAGCTTATCTGTACAGTTATTCCCTCTCTCAGCTCCTTAGTTCATTTTGCTTTAGAAAATCAATAACAAATAAAATAATTTCAATAAAAACAACAGTAACAACAACACAATTAATTCGAATGTTTTTCATGGAGATCATGCCAAGAATTTTAGCAAGAACCAATCTGATGGGTTCTTCAGACAGCAGCATTAGTATTCAAAGCAATTTCATCTTTCCCATTATCACCCAGGGTCTCATGAAACATCATTTAAGAAATTATTTTTCTCCCGAAACGAGAGCATCGAGATGGTTGTTCCAAATGATCAGCTTAACTTTGAAAGTCTATCGTTAAAAGGGACATCTTGTAAATAGCATCACTTTTAGCTCTTCCAAGCAAGTAAAACAACGAGAACAATCTCAAAAGATCGATCAGATTCATTTAAAACTGAATTTCAGTAATAGAATATTTCCTAAGGATTCGCAAGAAAAAATATCCCATTTGCGAGATATGCAACAGTTAACTGTTAATAACAACAACAAAGAGAGATAAAGAAGCAGAAGTCATAGTTGATTTCAAGCTATTTAGGAGTATCGAGGAAACAAGGGAGTAATGAATATTAATAGTGTGAAGAATAAATTAAGAGTAATTAATCATGCAAATTATTAGGTCTGCAAGATAAAAATCAATAGGAAAAGTAACAATAAGAGCAATAGCAACCTTTAAATCAGATTAATCTTCTCCCTCTTATGGACTAATAGTTCCCTCATAAAACCAAGCTGTTGGCTTCTTAGGAATGTCTAGAATTCACTAGCTATCGAGATAATTGCAGAAGCTCTGAGATTCTCCCTCTTAGTAATCCATAATTACAAGTTGAGTCAGGAAGCAGTGAAGGATTAGCGCCTCGACATGAAGATACTGCATAAGAGTCTGCTTTTTGTGATAAATTTCTGAGAAAAACTGACCAAAAAGTGAGTGCTTCTGAACAAACTGATTTTGAAGCTTGCTCTGAAGTTGATTTATACAACTCAGCATTTGAAATAAGAGTCCCAAGAAGCAAGCATAGTTAAGCTAGTGAATAAATGCCAAGCATAGCAAATAAACCAATTAGTAGCAGCAACATTCATCCCTTGAAAATTCTAGAAAAAAAGGAAAAATGGATGTTTTGTCCAGGAACATCTTCAGTAACTTCATCTAATTTCAGCAACGCTATTCCAAAGATACTTCCCAAACAGCAGCCGAATGATTATAATCAAACGCAAAAAGAAGAATCCATTCGAAGCCTTTCCGAAACAGCATTTTAACCTAGAAGTTCTTCTCTTATCATTCCCAACCTACATTTGTCTAAAAAAGCATCTAAGTTTCAATATTTAAACAGGCCGTAGTAAATACAACGAGGATATGAAGAAGCTGAAGATAAAGTGCAGAATATTTACTTGAAGACAAGTGCTTCCCACACAGAACGAAAGAAAGAAAAGGAATTAATTTTAACAGAAGAAAATAGCAATTATTAGTAGGAAAGTAGCAAAACCACATCATAGACTGAGAGGAATACTCGTTTGCCACTTAATTCGATTCTTTTGAAGCATTAATAAGCAATGCGAAACAAAAGGGAGAAGAAAAATAATGAATTCAAATAAGGAATTCTTCAAGCGTTATCTTCATTAAAATCAAATAGTAAACAGTGAAATAAGGGTTAAATGAGAAAGAGAGGACATATTGGAAAAGTAGAGGAAGTAGAGTTGATAAGTTTCGGATGATTAAGAGAGTTAACTGAGAATTTGAGGAAGAAAATAGAGAAAGAAACATTGTTGAAATATTAGTTTTTTAATTGTATGAAAAAAGTTATGTTAAATCCTATCAATAATTTTGTAGTTAAGTCTCAAGTTTTTATTTAGAAATCAAAAAGAGCGCTGAAATACACTGTTAAATATAAAACTGGTTGAATATTAAAATAAATTAGTCTTTTATTTAAGAGCAATGTGATTTTTTTTTTAAATGGCTGAATTCTGGATCAACAGGAGGTATTCCTTATGTTGACTTGAAAAACCTGTCATTTTTATTTTCAAGAAGCTAATATTGAGAGATCAGTGCTGGATTCTTTAAAAGTGGAATACCCTTCTGTTTGTGAGAGCTAAATTACGTTATCATTGTGTGATATATGTTGTTGTTGTTTGCTTTTTTTGTTTTATTTCGGCATTTTAAAGTCCTTGCATCGTATGAGAGTGCTGAAAAGAACTACAATAACTGAACTTAAGCTCATTGCTGAGGTTGAGAACAATGGTGAAATCTTCAATCCAAGAGAGCAAAAACATCCAGCAGCGACTGGAATCATAAAAAAGTTGTATGCGAATGCCCAGATTAAATTGATGTAAATGAATAATCTTGAGATCCTGACAATTTCAAAAATAACTGGAATATTCCAGAGATTTTCTTGGAGTATGACAATATCGGATGCGATGAGATTGAGCTCTGATTTGGCGTTGATAGATACACCAAGAGAAGCCTCCTCGAGGGAGAGAATGTCATTCAAGCCATCACCTACCATCATGACTTCTTTTCTCTCGACGTCACGGAGCCTCTTTATCAAGGCTTTCTTCATGGAAGCCTCGCATTCCCCGATGAGATTCTTTTCAGGAATGTTCAAGTACCTCCCAACTTCTAGCACTGTGTCCTTGTGGTCACCACTCAGGATGTAAACTTCCTTTTTCAAGTTTTTTTGTAAGTAATTCATGACTTCCCTAGCTTCAGGACGTAAATTCGTAGTGTTGTGAAGAGTAACCAAACTACATAAAGTACCATCTACTCCAAGAAGAATGACTGTGCTTCCAGATTACTAAGCTTCTTAGATTTATTCTTCAATTTTCTCAGAAACTTCAATCCCATTTTACTTCATCAATTTAACATTCCCTAGAACGACTCTTAAATGTATTTGATTCACCATTTCCTTCTTCTTCTCTCCTTCATTATTGTTTTCTTAAATAACAACACTTTCAATGCCATTATGAGATATTATTCTTGAATTATCCAATACACTATATTCTGACTGTACAATATTGCAGCCTCTTTAGATTGCTTCTTTGTAGAGAAGCTCAGCTAACGGATGGGCGACATTTCTCTCAACTATTTAAATCACACTCCACAGCTATTCATCTGAGAACCTTTCTTACGCTAAGTTCTTGAATGTCTCGATGATTGCGGAGTTCGTGAAAAGTGTTCCAGTCTTATCAAAAATGACAGTTTTTATCCTATTGATTTTCTCAAAAACAGAATTTTTCTTAATCAAAATTGAGTTCTTCATAGCTAAATTCAAAGAACTTGCAAGCACAGAAGGTATCGCGAGGCCAATAGCACAAGGACCTGTGTTAAAATGGACCAAAAAATCAATGACATTTTGTTAATTTTGTAGATATTTTTCTTTTTTACATGAAGCGACGAGCACGGAGACGAATCTTTCGAACGGATAGCACCATACACACGTTTACTACGGCGTAAATACCTCACTGTATATCAGCACGATCCACACTACAAGTGTGATCACCGCAATCGAGAGAATTGTCTTGATAAAGATTTCTGAAACTTTTTCTAAAATCACCGACATCCCTGATTACTAGCATTCACTGGTGTTTTTTGCTAGATCTAACTGCTTACAAGTCAAATACAGCTGACTCTACTCAATAGCGTGATTTACAGCTACAATACCTGATCCTTCGAGTATTTCTGCACCACTTCGAATGACTGATCCAACTGATGGCTCAAATGGGATATTCTACCCAAACACGATTTGATCTACAATTCTTAGAGCTGTATTCGGCTAGTTAATCACATGGAGTAACGTCACATCGTGAAGAAGTCTGAACGGCGCTTAAACGAGCAGCATATCATCACAATCCACATAAGAAGCTGGAACAATTGACTTAGAAAGAATATCAAAACGCTTATTTTTTATGTCAATTTTCGAAACTTATTCGTTCTGCAATAACGAATCTGCTACGAATATCTTCTCAGCCATCGTCGCTATTGATCGCTTTGCTTTCCATTCTTGATATTTCCCTAACGTTATAATAGCCAAAATCAACGAAGCTGTCTCCATCATATGCACTAATTCCTCAACCATTGCTAATCTATGTTCGAAATCACTAGAATTCATATTTAATTTATTGCTGTGAGACATATCCATTGATTAGCCACTGCTATTCACTGATGCTTCTTCAATTACACCTATTGCGATCATCCAGAATGTCATTAACAGTGAAGATACACATCCGATACTCACAAGACTCTCCATATTTAGAATCTTGAATTTCACTAGATTTGTATATGCATTTTGAAATGTTTCTCTGCCAAAGATGATCATGGTAGATATGCTAAGTACTAGCATTGTAATCACGTAGAACGATAGCACGCCAGAACTTACAGGGAACAACGCGAAATCTTGAAACCAATCAACCAAAGGAAGAATGTTGGAACAAACGAAGAATATGGCAATTGTTGCAAGTGCCCAGAGAAGCTTATTGAGTTTCACTCCTTCAAGGGAGTTGCTGCTTTTTCGGAACCCTTCTAAGTATGCATCACTTTCTTTGAGAGTTCCAGAGTATTCCTTTTTGATGTATTCATACATCTAACTGCTCTTGCTTCCACGAGGATTGTATTCAATCTGAGGAAACAAATAAATTGTTAAAAGTGTATTCAAGGGGGGATATCTTTCTCTCTCTCTCCATTTTTATTCAAACATAACTTACAGCTAGCCTATTTTAACTGAATGTTTCTTTTAAAATCGCAGGAAAAACTGCTTTGAGTTTATGTATGATCTGGAGCTTTTCCTGTGGATCTATGGATCTTGTAGTTTCAAAATAGATTGTCCTCGAAAGTGCGTCTTAGGTTAGTTGAACCTCAGTGAATTATCCAAGGACTTTAAACCCTAATTGAGTGATCCTTTCTGTGATCATCTCCGTGTCTTTTATATCAGTCAGACTTATCAGCGCTCGTTCCGCTATTACATCAACTTCTACATTCACAACTGATCGAAATTTATTCAAGGCATCGACAATCTTTTTTCTGCATGAGACACAGTGAATTCCCTTTAATTAACCCTCGATTATGTGAACTTTCAGAAGAGGTTGTTGTGCTCTTCCTGAATAGCTTTCTTCTTCGTCACGAAGAACTAACATTTTTGATAATAAACTATTTGTTTTGATTCTAATAATGTTTTCGATAAACTCTTAGAAGATGTGATTGAATAACTAATTTCTCGCGCCTGATCGTTTGTATAAAGTTAATAAGTTAATATTTCGTTTATGTGTCCATTCTCCAGCTTGAATTGTTTAATTAATTACCTTATTTGTATGGGTGGGTGTGAATGTGGTTGATTTGCTGGACTAATTATGACCTGAAGTGCCTTGATTACACAATTATTATTGTGAATTTCAATTCCGAAATATTTCTCAAAAAGTCGATATTAATAAGTTTATTTTGGTGAATGAGGGTAGCAGATATGCAAAGATGTTGGCAACTCTCTAGAAATGCTGTTTTTCATTGGAAAAATACTTTATTTGAGGTGTTTTATGCTGTCCATCTAAACTTGTTACTTATACAATTGAAATATCCATATTATTTCAAATCAGATAAGAAAGATTGTTTTTAATATGAGATTCCTTCTAGAATAATCATTCTACCTAATAATATATCCATTTCAGGTCTAAAAAATAATAAATTGATTTGATCTTTCAATTCAGGGGAAGAAGAGATTCAAGCTTGGAATCAAAATAAATCAAAATCTATTCCTCAGAAAATAGTCCAAGGAGGAGTTATTTAGAGAATAGATCGTATTCGAAGAAAATTCAAGGTAAGATTATGTGTTTCTTTGGCTAAAATGGATCCAGAATGTGGTTTTTACTTCAACTAAGCAATATTTTGTCAAGATTGTTAAGATATTAAAATATCTTTTAATTAGTTGCAAGTTGACAATTGGAATGGGGTCTAAGATATTAATTAAAACAAATGAAAGTATTTATTTTTGAAGGCAAAACGAGTATGCTTGATTATATTTCAGTAGTTCTTTTTTTAAGGTTTTGTATTAAAATGAATGAGATGCTCTACTCTCAACGCTGATGCCTGCCATGTATGAAGCAACAAGCTGATGATTTAGTAAAACAGATAGGTGAAATAAATCAAGATTTTTCAAAGCTTGAATAGGGATATTTTAAAATGAAATTATCTTGGAAATAGCGTTGAAAAGACAAACAAATCAAGGAAAGGGCTTAGAGGTTTTGAAAGTAAATGTATGTCTGAAAATAATAAAGTTCTTTGCCATTTAAATAGAAGAAATAATAGATAGTGTGAATTGATAGAACACTAAACATCCGTTTGCTGAAAAGAAAGGAAAAATAAATAAATGTTTCTTTATTTTGTTTTTTGATTCATTGATTCAACAAATAAGGACAAGATTATTCTTTTCCAACAAATATTATTCCTCATATTAATAAGAAGAAATAGAAATTGTTATTCAGCAGTTTTTAAAAAGTAATCCGCCTGCAAATTTTCCTTCTTCAATTAACTTTCCTTTTGAGTTGAATTTCTTTCCCTTTCCATTGATCCAGCCTGCTTCCCACTCTCCTTCATGTCTGTCCCCATTATTGTAAAAGAACTTGCCTGATAAAGTATTGAACAATGTTAGAATCAATAAATCATTTTTCTTACCTTGACCATGCTTCTTGTCATCTTTGAACTCTCCTTCATATCTGTCCCCATTATTGTAGAAAAACTTGCCTGTTAAAGTATTGAACAATGTTAGAATCAATAAATCATTCAATAAATCACTTTTCTTACCTTTACAATGCTTTTTGTCATCTTTGAACTCTCCTTCATATCTGTTCCCATTATTGCAGAATAACTCGCCTATTAAAGTATTGAACAATGTTAGAATCAATAAATCATTCAATAAATCACTTCTCTTACCTTGACCATGCATCTTGTCATCTTTGAACTCTCCTTCATATCTGTCCCCATTATTGTAGAAGAACTTGCCTGTTAAAGTATTGAACAATGTCAGAATCAATAAATCATTCAATAAATCACTTTTCTTACCTCGACCATGAATATTATCATCTTTGAACTCTCCTTTATATCTGCTCCCATTATAGCAGAATAACTCGCCTATTAAAGTATTGAACAATATTAGAATCAATAAATCACTTTTCTTACCTTGACCATGCATATTGTCATCTTTGAGCTCTCCTTCATATCTGCTCCCATTATTGTAGAAGAACTTGCCTATTAAAGTATTGAACAATGTTAGAATCAATAAATCACTTTTCTTACCTTGACCATGCATATTGTCATCTTTGAATTCTCCTTCATATCTGTTCCCATTATTGCAGAATAACTTGCCTGTTAAAGTAATGAACAATGTTAGAATCAATAAATAATATCACTTTTCTTACCTTGACCATGCATATTGCCATCTTTGAACTCTCCTTCATATCGTTAACCATTATTGCAGAAGAATTTGCCTATTAAAGTATTGAACAATGTTAGAATCAATAAATCACTTTTCTAACCTTGACCATGCTTCTTGTTATCTTTCCACTATCCTTCATATGTGTCCCCATTATTGCAGAAGAACTTGCCTGTTAAAGAATTGAACAATGTTTGAATCAATAAATCAATTTTTTTCTTACCTTGACCTTGCTCTTTACCATCTTTCCACTCTCCTTCATATCTGTCCCCATCATTCCAGAAGTACTCTCCTATTAAAGCAAAATTTCAAATCCTACACCCACTTAAAAGAAATTATTCTTTCCTTACCTTATCCATTTTTTATGTGTTTCTTGGTCTCTCCTTCATAGTATCCATCATTAAACTGAATTCTTTTTATTCTATTATTAAATGTGCATAGGAAATTATGAAATGAGACTGGAAATAAATTGTGCTTTTATAATTAAATGAATACAAGACTGAAAAAAGAAATGCTTTTGAGAATTAATCTCCTCCTCAAAAGGAGCAACTATCATCATTCCAACAAAGAGATACCTTCCTATTAAAATAAAGAGCTCATTGTTTGTGAGTTAGTTTCTCTTTCTTATTTGTTATTGTGAAAATGTTTTTTATCATTATTGTTATTGAGATGTTGATCCTTACCCGAGAGATTCTTTTGTTAAAATCTCTTTGAACAAATGTGAGTGTTCATTAAAATATTATTTGTTTATTAAGGTATGATAATTCAAAGCATGAATTAATTAATTGGGAGAAAAAAAGTCAAATCCACTCCTCTTTTGCAAGCAAATAACTAAAATAAACAGACAACTTAATTACTTTGTTTGCTTTGGAGGGAGAGATTGATGCATTTTCTGTAGCTCAGTGATAACCTCCTCAGGTGAAGCTCGATCTTTTGGAGAAGTTGCTAACATTTTAAAGGCAACCTTCACAATGTTTTAATATCTGAGTTAGGTGATATCTGGAAAGATCCCTTATTTTATTTAAAGCATCTAGGGGATTTAATGGTTGCCACATAGTCTAAAGAGAATTAAACCAGCTCCGAACCAATCTGATTCAATTTAGGATTTTTGTTCTAAGTGTTGCTCAGGTGCTTCATAGCATAAATTGCCTCCTTTGTTGGTCAATAAAACCCTGCTTCCTTATAATTATGTAGAGAGTCCAAAGTCTGCTAATTTGGGGGAGTTGCTAGAGGAGAGAAGGATATTCTATGGCTTAAGATCGCCATGAATAATTTTATTCACCTTGAGATAAATTAATCCGCGAAGAACTTTTATAAACATAGTGATAATCTGAGAGTCGCTGATATTAGGATTATCTGAAATGAATGTTTCTAAATTTCCATTTTCTTCGAGATCCATGATCAAAAAGAAATAGTTGTTCTATAAGTCAGTTAGCATGTCAAGCAGATGAACAGTGTAAGGAGATTCGAGTTTCTTTAGGATTGCGAATTCTTAAGTGAAGCCAAGGAGCTACTAATAGTTTTCAATGTACATCAACTTGATAGCTACTTTTTTTTGATTTTAGATATTTTTTGCAAGCAGAACAGCACCGAAGGAGCCGCATCCAAGCATGCGCTCTACTTCATATCCTCTTTCTGCCAAATATTTCCCTGACGCTAAGACATCAGTGGCTCGTAGATTGGAAAATTCTTTCTTTAGCATTCCTGAAACTGTACTTTTATCCATCATAATTGTTCTGTATTACTGCGCTTTATTTTTCTCTTTAGATTTTTCTTTTTTCTTATTAGTAATAAAGATAAGAGTACACCTAAAACATACAGTTTTAGGCTCGGAATAAGAGATTTAGAAGAAAAAATCAAAATAATTATTGAGTTTTTTTGATTTTGTACAGTCAGAATTTTTCTCTTCATAAAGAGTCCTGCAGCTAACTTCGGACGTACTGTAATTTTAAAGAATAGTAAACTTTGTATTAAAAACATTATAATAATTAAATAAAACAAACAATGAAGAAAGTATGTAAATATCTTTTAATTAATTGCAAGTTGACAATTGGAATGGGGTCTAAGAAAAAATTAAAACAAATGAAAGTATTTATTTTTGAAGGTAAAACGAGTATGCTTGATTTTAGTTCTAAGAGATCTATATAATCAGAGAAACAATCCCAAGAAAAAGACATATTAAAAACCATAAAATTATCTTCTCTTTTTTTCTCTCTTAAATAGTCAGCTTTCGATTGATTATGGAGGCTATTTAAAAAATGGAAACCTATTTTGCAAAGGAAAATATCTTATCTTCTCTTTTTCTTATTTGTTTTTAATCTGCAACTATTTTCAAGAATTAATGGTTTATTATTTCTAATATTTATCAGATATCCTTCCCTAACAAGTATAAAAGGTAAAATCTTGGAAATGATCAAAATTAAAAGTTACTTTGAACAACGAAAAGGGTTATAAAATGAGTAAATATTACAAAAGTGCACAAAATATTATTAGATTTTGGGAAGGATCTTAAAAATAATTCAAAATGGAGACTTAGAGTTCCTTCTCTTAGAGCAAATATGGCTTGACTCTTGATAATAATATTGTGTCTTATTATTCTTTTTCAAGAAGCTGTTAAGCCTTCATTTTCAGAAGCATGTGTTGTTGTGAGAGTTTCTTGCTTATTATGTCTAGTATTTTTGTTAAAAGTCACAAGAGGTTACTATTGCTTTTGAGAGGTTGCAAGTAAAGGCGACTCTCTGTTGAATTTAAAGAACCTGAGGAGACTTGAAAACAATACTACAATCACAGAACTTCCACTCATCGATGCACTGGAAATAAGGGGAGATATATGAAGTCCAATTTCCTCAAAGACACCAGCAGCCATCGGAATCATCACGATGTTGTACAAAAACGCCCAGGCTAAGTTAATATAGATGAATACTCTCGCAGCATGGAGCAAATCAAAAATGAATACAATATTCCAGAGATTTTCTTAAAGTATGACAATATCGGATGCGATGAGATTGAGCTCTGATTTGGCGTTGATAGACACACCAAGAGAAGCCTCCTCGAGGGAGAGAATGTCATTCAAGCCATCGCCTACCATCATAACTTCTTTTTTCTCTACTTCACGGAGCCTCTGTATCAAAGCTTTCTTCATAGAAGCTTCGCACTCGCCGATAAGATTCTTTTCAGGGATATTCAAGTACTTTCCAACTTCCAGCACTGTGTCCTTGTGGTCGCCACTCAGGATGTAAACTTCCTTTTTCAAGTTCTTTTGTAAGTAATTCACTACTTCCTTAGCTTCAGGACGAAGATTGTTAGAATTATCAATAAGAATCGAAGCTGCAAGTTATTTATTGATGGCAAGGAGAATCACTGTAAAACCGCTTTTGAGATATCCATTTAATTGATCTTCAATCTCTGGAGAAACCTGAATTTACTCTGCTGTGAGTAATTTCTGATTTCCCAGTAGAACATCTAATTTTTCATTTTTTCTCTTTGTGTCAAAGAGTGTTCCAACAAGTCCAGTTTTGCCATTGAATTCAGAAGGAGACATCATTTTAAAATCGGAAGTGAACGTATTGCAGCCTCTAGATATCGATTCCTTGTAGAGCAGCTCTGCGAGTGGATGTTTATTTCCTTTTTCTAGGAATTAAATTATCTGCCAGAGTTGGGAGTCATTGAACCTCTAAGAAACGTAGCTCTAAAACCCACTAATTTTCTCGGTTTTAGTAAAGAGTGTGCCTGTTTTGTCGAAAATAATAACGTTTATTTTTTAGATTTTCTCGAAAACGGAATTCTTCTTGATCAAAATTGAATTTTTCATAGCCATATTTAACGTAACTACTATCACAGATGGAATAGCTAATCCAAGAGCGCAGGGACAAGACGCAACCAACACTGAGATGAACCTCTCTATCGGGAAGCACCACTTGCAGTATTCCTCCACATAGAACCCATCAGCAGCGATGATAATAATCCAAACTAAAAATGAGATAACAGCAGTTAAAATGATAAATTTAACAAAATGTTCGGAGAAATTCTTAAAAAGTGCTGAGAGTCCTGTTTAAGTTGCTTCAGAGTTCGTAGTTGCTATGTCGAGTTGTTTCGAAATATTAAAAAGAATGCTGTCTTCGATTGTGTTCGTGATTTAGAGTATTGCAGTACCTTCTTTGATATCGGCACCACTCTTCAAAGTTTATCCAACATGTATGTCTTGCGCATCATCCCAACCAAAACATACTTAATCTACAGCTTTCAAAGTTGTGTCTTTTGGGATATGCACTACGATTGCATCAGTGAGAAGCTTAAACGGTGCAGAGACTTAGATCATGTCGTCCTTGTCGAGGTAGCTGACATTGTATTGTTTTGCCAAGTCAATTTCAAATTTTTTATTTTTAATCTCAATGTAATCTACGTTAATGTTGGCGAGCAGTTGCTCTTCAGGGAACAGCTTGTCACTCATAGAAATAATGGATTATTTGGATTTAGATTCCAAATATTTTCCAAGAGTGATGATTGCCAAGATTAACGAAGCTGTTTCGAGCATATGAACAACTTCTTCGGCCATATGCCTTCTCTCAGATTCATCTGATCCATGAGAGGTTGAAGGTGAAGACATAGATGAAGAAGAATGAGTCATGTCCATGGATTCGGTATCATCGGAGTTTATTTAATGGTAGTAGATTCCAATTAAAAATAGACTCATGATGAAAGCTGAGACACTTCCTAATGCGACTAAGGTCTCCATATTTAACAGGTGAAATCTCCAGAAATTCACACATGCTCGGTAGATAGGCGATCTACCGAAATAGATGATCGAAAAAAGCATCAAGATAAACAGGAGGATCACGTAGATTGAGAAGACTCCGAATTTCATAGGGTAGATTTAAGCTGAATCGAAAAAACTAAATCTCGGGAGGATAATTGTCGCGATGACAAACAGCGCGCAAACAATCAAGGCTAAGATGACTTCCCTGAACCTGGTCGATTCTCCATGGATCTCTTGTTTTTTGAAACCTTCTGCGTAGAGATTGTATGGTTTAGCTGTATCACTGTAGTTACTCAGAATGAAGTCGCAGATCTATCTTCCTTTAACAGCTTTAGAGTTGTATTTGACCTAATGGGTAAAGTTGAAATTAAAATATTGTTGGTTATTTAATAAATAATAAAGACTAGATAGAGAAGGGAATAAATCTCAGTTTGGGGTGAAATCGAAATCAATATTTCAACGAAAAAAAGAAGAGAATCATTGGGGAGAAAGGAGATTTGAGGTCATTACAAAGACAGCTTGTGGTACCCCTCCCTATTTAGAATGGCTGAAAATTATCTGTCAATGAGTAATGTTGAAATGAATCATACCATTAAAGAAAATATCCTCAAGATTTTTTAAAAATCTGACAGTTAACCTTATTTTAACTAATAAGATCTGCTATGAAACCTAGTTGGAAGGTTGTTTTACTTCTTTCTACTAATTATTTAAATTGTTAAGAGCTAAAAATTCACTTGAACCCTTTTTTCATCTCACCCTTCCCAAATAGCAGCATTTTTCTCTTCACCCAATTCTGCTCTCAACAATCTTAACCGAGAAAGAAAAACTTTCTTAAAAACATTTGTTCATTTTAATTACTGCAGCGATATTCGGTGGATTGATCGATACGGATAAGATCCCAGGGAAAGTCTTCTCAAGTTCGGAAGAAAAGTGAAGGATATTAGGTAGCACAGTAAATTCGAAATGAATCGAACGTGTTGTGTCTGAGGAATCCTATTTGAAGACGATCTCATGGAAACCATTCAGGACATTAAATCCAATATCCTTGATTTTCTGCTGGATGTCTCCAAGGATGTCTTGACTCTCCAGAAGAAACAAACCTTTTTCTCCAATGACATTGATATTCACTGACTTGACATGTGGCATAGCTCCCACAGATTCAGAGATCTTTTTAGTGCATCCAGTGCACCGAATCCCAGAGAGTTAAGCCTCGTAAAGGTAAGTTTTCTAGACTAGAAGTTCTAAGTCGTCTTCTCGATTTATGTCTTTCATTTTTCCTTTCCAGTTAAGCAACTTCCAAAGCGGATAGGTAATATAGTTCTATTAGTCTCAAGGTTGGACTTGTGTATCGTTGATGTTGTGAAGCTGTGTTTGTGTAAATGATTTTAGATTTTAAAGATTCTTTTATGTGTGATTATATATTTTTTTAAACTAAATAACTCCGAAGTCCGAAGAACACTCTTGAGATTTAAACTGATTGGAATATTTTACCAGAATATTGCTGGAATATTAAAGGAAAATCTATTCACTTACGTTGATTAGAGTTACTCTTCTTGAGATAGATTTACTTTATAATCTAGATCAAGAAGTGCTTTGGTTTTATTTTTATGATAAAAATGCAATGAATGTTTTATTCTTTGTCTTTTATCCCACACACACTCACATACCCTTGATTAAAGACAATAAAACAACAATCAATAATACAAAAGAGAGGCAGAGAGAGATAGGTTACATTTACCTGAAATCTGCTTTAATATCTGACAGGTTCAAGAATCACTATTTTAGTATTATTATTTTGTTAGTTAGATTTTATGAAAATGCTGTTTTTAGTGGAAGGGGGAGTGATTCTTGATCTAATAATCTATCACTTACAAAGGCTCAGGAGTCACTCCCTTTTCTCATCCTTCTCCAAATGTATTTAAATCCCTTATTCTGACAAAATATGGGGAAAAAACAATCCAACCAAATAATTATGCTTTATTCTCTCTCTAGTACTAGATAATTTTATTCTGTTGGAAGCCCTAATGGCTAAGTTTTAATGATAGAAAAAAAATTTTATTACAAACAGTACCCAATTGTTGAATTATTCCTTTGTGTTTGGTTAACTTTTTCTTTCCTCAATATAAAAATAGTTTCAGTTTCAGAAGATGAACAAATTGACGACAATTTCTTAACAAATTGTGTGGCAATTTCTTAACAAAACTTTGAGCCAAAGTCTTTGATTTACCACAAGCAAAGCAGCAATATGTGTAATCTCCAAGAAAGAATAATAATTTGGCTCAAGAGTTCCAAAAAGTTAGACTCAAGAGCTCAATGAATTGTTGAGATTCTCATTGGAATTATTCCTGTTTCAAAGTCACAAAATTGCACAGCCTTACCAATAACAAAAAGAAGTAAAATTTTGACAGAATATTACTTGTAAATCTTATTTTTATCTTTCTTTCATGTCTGCATTCATTTTTTAAGCATATTTCTTTCTTTCTCATCAACCAATCAATATCCTCCATGATTATATTCTCTCTCTAAACCGATATCTAGTTCAATTGCTCCCAATATTTTTTTCAATAAAAAATCTCTCAAGTTGGAATTATTTAAAATATTGACTTTGGTTTCCTTCTTCCGATCATTCCAATATTTTTATTTGATGATTATATTCAATGTTTTATTGATTTTGATAAGGGAAATATAATATGTAAAAATGAAACAACAAATAATTATTTTTTCATTTCCAAATCCGAGTCTATTGAGAATGCCATTTTTACTCAGATAGTATTCATTCAGATCTACTCAACAAAGTTATTGATAATTTTGTTTCTGATGAATTATCCTTTTTAGGCATTGATCTTAGAGTAATGCTCGTTAACCCATTGAGCGAAGCTCCTCACGGTTTATGCTCTGATATCCTTGAGAACTTAGCTGTCAGAAGCTGAAGGAGCATGCAAGTCAACGCAGTGAGCACATTGATCACAATCAGCAATGTAGCTTTGGATTCCTGGAAGAGATGGGGTTCTCTTAGATGCCCATTGCCAAGGATCTTCTCCACCGTTGGTGAAGATAAGATTAGTAGTTTCAAGATCGAGTCCACCTAATCTGTTGTTGGTAGCGTTTTAGTTAGGATAAACACCAATGGCGTATGATCGAGCACACCAAGAAGCCCAGTAATCCATGTCCAAAATGGTACTTCTCATAGGGTAGCTCTTAGCAGGAGTGAAGAGCCAGCCGAATTCACTGCAAACCTTTTGATAAAAAATTACACAAATTAATTAGAAATTATTCGTTTTTCCATCTTAATCTTGTTTTTAAGAACATTTCTAATCATTTCCTTACTTAATAATACCATTATCTGGCATTTCTTTCATGGCTGTAGGTGGTATTTCTGAGATAGTATGCTCCATATTGATCAGGTGTAACGCCAACTTGGAGAGCATAGCTAGCAACGCTCTTGAGAACTCCCTCGAAGGTCTAGTTAACCAACAGTTGATTGCACATATTGACTCTAGTTCCATATTAAACTCCCATAACTGTGATGTCTGATATGTAGAACATGAAATCTCCATCGTTAAGCAGAGTAGAATTAAAGAATGATTTGAGCTAGTAGATCTCTTAAGAACTGCCATGTTGGAGAATCCTTGTGATGTTCACGTTCAAGTCATGGACTATTTCTCTACAGTTACCTGGTCCTTTCAAGAGATCATCAGATACTTGCTAGTCGAATGCGAAGAAATCATCGATGGAGTTAACAACTGCTGAACTAGCTAGAGCACCGATTGTTAAGTAAGGGAACTTAGACCTACAAAAAGAAAAGAAGAAGAAGGAGATTATAAAATAGCCTATTTAAGAGGTTGAAAGCAATTTACCTGAACCAAGCAGAGAGTGCACCTGGATAAGATCCTCCAATTGTGACCCAAGGCATGTCAGCTGTGACACCGAAAGCGCTAGTTTGTTTCACAAAGTTAATGAACCAAGCTAGATCGTAAAGAGCTTGCTCAGCAGACAGATATTGGAGGTTCTCCAAGGCATACGAGGAATTACTGTATCCAAATGGCTGAGATTTACCATAGAATCTGTGCTCAACGGAGAAGACAATCCCTGAGAAATTCTAAGCGATTTAAGAGACAAAATTGCCATTGGGTGTGGCACTGTTGCATTCACTTTCACCGCAGATGTACAGAATAACCAGAGGGTTTTTAGTAGCATTGAACCAGTTGTTCATAACAAAATATCTTTATTACCAAGTTTGCTTATCAACTGGTCTTGTGTGATCAAGTTTCTAGTCGAAGTAGTATTCATTAGCTGCACCGTTAGATGTAGTGTAGAATTGCTTAGCGCTTGAAAGAGCTAAGATGGAGAGCAACAATAGCAAAGTTAAAGTTTGCTTGGAAACCATTTTGGTATTTTTGACTTTTGTGTTGTTTTGTACTGTAATTTTAGATAGATCTTTCGTCTTATGATACTTTTGTAGTCCCACTGATCAAAGAATAGGGCTGCTATTTCTTTTATAATTAATTAAAAGTACAAGGGAAAGAAGGAGAAGGATAATGAGAAGAACCAGAATAAATTATGTTTGTTTTAAATTAGTCTAAACTAAATAACCTCTCTTCCGTTTGGTGTGCTTAACTCTGATTCTTCTAATAATACTTAGCAATTTTTCAATGATTTTCCTTAGGATGTTTATTAATTATCTTTTGATATTGTATTTTTTATCTTTAAATTGAATTGTTAAACTCCCAAGTATTCAAATAATAATCTTTCTAATTTAAGAATAAAAGCCTCCCAAACTTTAAGGCAATTACGAATTAGAAGTTGATGATTAGAAAACCCTTATTTTTTAACCACAAAAGGACATCAAAATCGAATCAATATTCGTTAAGGAATTAATTATTTTCTTTAATGTATTTCTTAGAATTGTTTGAGGAGAGTTTTGAATCTCAATTCTTAAAACAAGTGATCATCCCAGCAAGTTTACTATTTTGATTTGTGATTCTCCTCAAAAACATCAAATAATCCCCCAGGAAATATATATCCATCGAAATATTTTCAAACACTAAACTTATTTTTAATCGTTCTTCAAATTCAGTTCTCAGCTTTTTTGTTCGGTGATCTTTTGAGAGAGAAGTTGCTTGTTGAGAGCAAAGTTAAAGTGAAATTATTGAGTTTTGCTAGATTTTTTAGACGAAGAAATACCTTACAAAGAGGTCCGGTCCTATGAAGAAGTAAAACTCCCTTGAAAGAACATATCCAAACTAGCTACTGCATCAATCTGGATTAGAATCAGTTATCCTAAATTCGTAAACCTCCTTAATATGCGAGTAGCTTACGCATATCAACATGCGCAGTGAAGCTAGAAATCGATCCCTCCGAGCTTCTGTGATCATCCAGAAATCTCAAGACAACTTAAATCTCCATGATTTTAGTAATTTTGATGGAAGGTAAAGATGTCTTTAATTTGATTTTACCTCTCTCTTGTAGTGACTCTTTTGTAAGGTTCTTTTTTTCTAATACAACCAAAATAGAAAACATGCCAGAAAGAGTATCCCTGAGAATTCAATGAAATAGCATTCACAAAGGCTTCTGCAGACGTCATATCAGCCTAGCTTCTAGCCAGGCAAATCACTGAATAACTTCTGGAAAAACTCTAAAGAGAGAATGGAGACAGTAGAATGTATATATTCCTAAAAACCAATGAATTAAGAATAACAAATTAAATCAACTGCCAGCAACAGCAACAAACACAAAATTAGAGTAGTCCGTGATATGGCTTCTTGTTCCGATAACCTAAAGAGAGCTAATATAGGGTAAAAAAGATAAATAAACGACTTAAGGACTATGCCTTTAGAGAATCTAATAAAACTGAATCTCAAAGAATTACTAAATCAAGAAATTAAATGTGAAATATAGAGTATTGACAGCAGCAACGGCAACAGTTGTAACTTCTAAAGCAATAAAGTCAGAGCATCGCACAGTGCTGATGATGGTTGTGGGAGAGTTGAAGAATATGCTCAAAACACGTTGAATATCCATAAAGAAAGTAAAAAAGAAGAATTTGGAAGAGAAGACAATAAAACAAATCTGAAAGCAAAGCAACAAGCTGCACTGTATTATCCACCGCTCTGGAAGAACAATACCCATAATAAACAATACCCTTTTACGTTTTTGGCTAGATTCAGCAGCAACAACGCGTCAAATCAAGATATTCTTTTAACTCGAAATGAACAAACAAAGACTATGCCCACGTAAGCAACTGAAGGGCGACATGCTTCTAACTATGAACATCATCGAAGTCTTACGAGAATGGATGAGATTATTCCTTAAGATTTAAAATCAAAGTAAATTGTAGTAACGAACTAAGAACTTCAAGAAGTGACCTCACAAAATAACCAAAAGATATTGAAAGAAGGAGATTATTCAAAAGAAATCTTGCCGTTAAATAGATTTGCTGTGGGACATTTCTTCTCAACTCAACGACTTCCTTCGAGTCGAAATGGGAATAACAGACAATCGTTCGTATCAAGATAGCAAGGGGTTACTTAATCAAATTGTTTTTTCAATAATTCTTAAGGCTTGTATAAATCTTGTGAGATTGAATCAGATAAAGTGACTTTGGATCAAAAGGAAGACAAGAAATAGGATAATTGTTAGTCATGCTAATAGCTGTAGGATGGAAATGCAAAGTAACATAACGTTAATCCAAAAATGTTATTATCCGATTCATCTTCTGCTGGTTGTAAGAATAACAGTAAGACTGAGCCGATGGAGAGGAGAACTCAAAATAAATAGAATATCTATGGATAAGGTGGTAGTTTGCAGTTAAATCTTTGTCAAAAAACAACTAGAAATCAGTTAGAAACTGCAAGTCAGTAGAAGTCTATTTAACTTCGACTCTCAAATTGTGAATCGTAAAATTTAAGTTCTTCATTGAAAGTTCCACTTCAGGAGCATTAATCGTTTGGAGGACCTCCTGAACTCAAGGGATCGGCAGATTTCAACATTTTACCAGTAAGTCAGACGTAAAAGCTAGGATAATAAAATCAATTATTTCAGAAAAAGAATTTGAAATAATTTGCTCATTCGATGACTCCAAGGATAATGAGTGTTATGAATATTTAAACGGTAAGAACTGTATCTTCTGACAGAAATTCAATTCACAACATCAAAGGAAATGAGATTATTTAAGAATGTGAGTAATTTACTGAGATTGGATAAGGCAATTAGTAAAATGAAAACTTATAGGATTGTATAGAAACAGTAGAAGTTATTCCCTTGATTTCGTCTGATTTGCTGTTTTAAGAAATTGGCAGTGAAGAGAACAGTAGTAGTAAAGATAAGAATATACTTGAAGCTGAATAACTAAAGATTGTTAAAGATAAGGAAGAAGATACAGTTTTGATTGGATTGCCTGTTAAAATAGGAGAAACAATAGAATGTGTTATGGAAAATCGTCCAAATACCTCCTAATGCAAAACTAGAAGAAGAATGGAAGTAAAATAGTAGATAATTTAGTTCAATGAATAACAAATAACTAAATCAATTCAAGATGAGTTACCAAAAATGTTGCAATCTTCTTCTGAGAAATTTGAAAAGGATGGGAAAACTGATTCTGATAGCATACTCAAAACTCAGAGAAATATCAAAAAGAGATTTGCTTCTATGGATCAAATACAGCAATCTATTGGTAATAATCAGTATCTTAGTGAACACAGTTAATAGAACTATGATACAGAGTAGAAATTAGCTGAGAAAAATACCTAAAAAGAAGAGAATAGGGAGACTCTTACTACTCTTAAATCGGCATAGGATCATGATAAATCCAAATAGAAATAACAAAAGAATCCATTTCTGATTAAAATCTAAAGAGCACTGCTGAGAACATCTAAAACTACTGAAGATAACTCTTCAGCAGCTTAGTAAAATCTTAGAAAACCTGAGGGGTCGAAGCTACATTCTGATTTTCTCAGTCTTTTCGCTCAGCAATGAAAAATCTGCCTTTGTAATTATGTTTAGTATGTTTGAAAGTAGGGTTATTAAGGCACTGAGCAATAGGAATTATATTCCAAGAAGCTTTTTTAAATAAGATCATTTCTGTTGTGAATTATGGTTGTGCTATTTTCAAATGATTTAATCTTTAAAAACTCTATTTTTTGTTTGTAAATTACTTTTTTTGGTTTATATATGTGTGCTTATGTCTTAATAATCATTTGGTATCTTGAAGCTTGTTCCTTCTAGGGGAGGGGGAGAATTACTTTATTGTGCTGAATGCAACGTTTATGATTGTCAATAATATCGACTCTACAATTAATTTATATTCTGAGAACTTGCAAAAAAAACAACAAACAAAACAACTACTCCACTTCCTAATACAACAAGCTCAACTTGAATGCCTCCAAAGAAGGAAGAAAAGAAAAATGTAGCTTAAATAATTCTACATGTTTATGTATGTTTAATCAAAGCAATCATACCTTTTTTTGAATACTGCTATTCTAATCATTTGCAATGTTTTTGTTAGGTGGTTGTGAAGGATGACAAATCGGGGATAGCAAAGTAGGAAATTGTCTTTCGCTTTGAGTTTGAAGTCAAGCAAACCAATATACAGAACATCATCCTGATGTGGGAGTGGTTCTCATCGAACACCGCTGTGACTGAGCGACTCGATGCATAGCTTATTGAAAACTGGGATCTCAAAGATCCTGCTGCTCCAGGTGAGAGAGATTATTTGCAAAATGTTCTTTTTCCTTTATCTTTTCAGGAAGTCCAACACATTTATAAGGGAAGTTGAACTTCCTATTTATCCTACTTGTCATTTTATTCCTTGATTTTGACGATTATAGCAATGTTTTTATTTTTATTTTTAAACAATCCTACAGAGACATCTCCATTGATCTTCTCGAAGGACTGCGACCCTATTCTTGTTGACGATGTAAAACAAATAATATACACAAATTGATAAATCGGTTTAGAAAAAAGTTTCAGATTGAACAACCAAAGATATTGATTTGCTTTTTTTGTAAAAAAACAAGGATTTTTGCAATCATCTGACGAAAAAGGAATTCTATTTGTATTTGGTGAACGCAGAGGATGGAAAAATAAAGCAAGAGATCCTTCTTGATTACAGTCAATTGCTCACAGCAGAAGCTGACAAACCAGAGGTAATTAAAAACAAAAACAGATTCAAAAGAATGCAAAATTCATTTGGTTTTCGTTTTTATCTCTCTTCAAATTGCCAAAATAGTTTACATACACGAACTCAAAGTGCAATATCATGGAGATAGAAGAATTCTCACTGAAGTTAGTCGCGAGTAAGCCTCTGTTGAGTAATATTTATAGAAACTTTCTCAATCCTCTTGAGATAGAAGTCGTTGGAGCTACTGATATGCCTGTGTTAACTGACAAATAATATGAACTTTGCTATATTGCGTATAGCTTTTATGATGGAACCAAAGTAAAAACGAACTCAAAAGTGTAAAAATCGAAACTCAAGTGGGCTTCTAAACATGTTTTTCTTCTCGGTCTTCTCGATCACGTTAATCTCAAAGAACAGCTTGGGTAAGAGATCAAACTTCTTTAAATATGCATTAATGAACTCCTGTCTAAAAATGTGTTGATTTAAATTGCTCGTTTTTTCATTTTAGATCTCTATTTTTGAACTTGGAAGTGCACGACAAAGACGAGTTAATCGATAATAAAATCAAAGAAGAAGTTGGTCTTCTCGATGTAGAGGCTAAAATCAAAGAATTCGAAGACAGAAACAAACCACCTGAGGAAGAAATAATTGACCCAAAAGGGAAAAAAGCAGCTAAAAAAGAAGCACCTCCACCAGCTAAGAAAGAAGCTCCAAAGAAGGAAACTAAAAAAGATGCTAAAAAAGACACCAAGAAAAAAGGTGGTGAGATTAAAGTTGAGCCTGTTAAAGATATTCCAACTGGACCACCTCTTGAATACCATAGGAGCAACTACGGAGTTGCTAGCTTCTATTTAACTGACTTACTTAAGCCGAGTGTTAGGACAGTGAAACTAAAAGCCCCGATTGTTCCTGTGAAGAAATTCCAAGATCTTGAATCGAATAATTTGGATTTGAACACCACAGCGAAGAAGAATATCCCAGAAGTTATGGCGAATTCTAATTTCTTTGATGCGTAGAGTTTCTTGATCATTAGTCTCAAACTTGCATGCGCAATAGGTGATAACTATAAATTTTTTTATTCATTTTTGGAACTTATTTTTTGTTATGAATCAGGTCCTTTTAAGATGCCTGAACCTTCTGAAGTTAGTGAACCTTAACCTGTTGTCCAAGAAGAACCTTAGAAAGCAGCTAAAAAAGGAGATAAAGAAAAACCTAAACCAGCTGCTCCTGCTGCTTCTGCGTAGCATTAAAAGAAAGAAGTAGAAGAACAATAAATCCCTGCTGTTCCAATTGCAAAAGAATATCTCCCAGGGATTTTCGAGCGAGCAGTGTATTATATGCCTTACTCTTCTCCTGATTTCGTAGTCCACCTTTAAGAAGCGTTCTACGCAATAAACACTGAAGCAGCGAAGATCGAAACTGGTGGGATTCGAGCCCTTACAACGAAAAAACTTTCCGAATCTGAGAGAGCTGACAGAACATTTGACTTTTTGGGCGGGTTTGAAGTCATCGACTAAGACGCTAGGCTCTTTGTACTCGAAGGACTCTCCGATGGAGCTATGAAAAAGTATTCAAGAGAATCATGATTTCAATGATTTGTTTTTTTCTACTTCTATTTAATATCTCTAATAGGCATTAATCTAAATTTGTCTTTTCATTAATCATCACAGGTTGTAAATCGCCTTGCCAAGAGTAGATCCTAATTCTGAGACATTCAAGATACTCAAAAACTCTGATGTGAAATTCCAAGAGAGAGCGTATCTTGACTTTAATCTTGAAATCAAAAGAGTACAATAAAAATCATAACATTAATCCAAGAATAATGCACATTTTCACAATTATAATGCATTTTTTATATTAACTTTTTAATATTTTCAACAAAAAAATTTAAAGATACGTCTCCGTATAAATCTCAAGGATGTATTAATAAAACCTGACATCTACATGCGTACGAAGGAACCTGAAAGCATATGTCGAACATTGAACTAGCTATCAGAGATATCAAAATGTTGGAATATCCGAAATGTAGCGTAGTTTGACTTGTTCCCAAAATCTGAAGATTTGATTGCAACAGAAAGGAAATACAGCGATGCACTGACAGGAGAAGACATCCAAGGTATTAAAGTGGAGGTGAAAAAATCAAAAAAAGGAAAAAAACCTGCTGCTGCGTTAACTACTACTACAAATAATAACATTTCAACAATGAACGATTTGTCAAAATCCTTAGAATCTAAAGTTAATTTAACTCTTTCATCGGCTGCATCTCATTAATAACTTCAATCCGTACCTAGCAGTAAACACGCTATTGTCATCCATGAAGAACCAATTCAAGATAAAACAATTAGCAGTCATTCTTTGCTGATGGGTACGAGAGCTAAATCTCAGACTTTGCTGCATACTTAGAAACCTAAGAATGATCCAGCGATCTACTCAATAAGAATGAAAGAATCTACTCTTCCTTAGCTTGAAGGGGAAGTGTATATTTATGGAAATTAAAAGAACAATTGGTATGAGAAGCAAAAGAGAGAGCAAAGGGAGATGATTCAAAAAGACAAGTAAAATTGCTACACTTATTCGTAGGAATATTTGACTTTATCGGTGGATCCTTATAATACACATGACGAAGAGCAGAGAGAGTTTATGATGGAAAAAACAGTAACAAACAATTGAGTTTAAAGAGGAAAAAATGCAGTAAATATTAAAAAATTTGGTTTTTAATAGAGATTAGCTGAGAAACCAGTGTTCAGAGCAGTACCACCGAAGTCCAAATAAGAACGAGATGGCCATCCGAAGAGACCAGCTATTAGTCGAGTGGAGGAGATCGAAAAATTTCCTTATTTCGTGCAGCGGAAAGTAGAAGATGCAGTTTGGAAGAATTCACGAGGAGATCCACTCCATGATAAAGTGGATTTCAATTCGAATATTTTGCCTACTTCTATATTCTCTAATCCTGCTGTCATTGAGGGAGAGAAGATCAAACGTAAATCATATTGATTTTTAGTTTTATTTTATTTGAATAATAATTTTGGAGAGCTAATCCTTTTTGGAATTATCCTGTTTACTAAAAGCTGTGGAGCAAGCCAGACTGGAAAGAGAAAAAAGGGCTAAGGAAATAGCTGAATGGAAAAGCTAACTCAAAGGAACAGAGTACGTGTACACGAAGAGATCCATGCCTGAGCGTCCCCAATAGACTGACAAATATAAGGTAAATTTGATTGAGATTTCTCTTTGAATTATCCTGTAGTTCAATAAACAAAAGAACTTGATTCCCCTTTCCTTTTTGTCTCGATGCTTCCAGTTATCTGAAAGAGTGAGCTACGGAAGTGCTTGGGTGTGGTTGAGATTTTAATGATGATCCAGGTTTAAATGAGTTTGCTTTCTATTATTAGAAGCAATACTTTGATGTATTCTAGCCAGGTCTGATAATCCAAATAGACTAATATTATCTCTTC
>Ga0302271_10001019_pt1 | contig 27341 bp, 24 predicted proteins | sample III_Bog_N1_1_FD_198767 | JGI IMG/M metagenome (GOLD analysis project Ga0302271, IMG submission 198767) | Peat permafrost microbial communities from Stordalen Mire near Abisko, Sweden - III_Bog_N1_1 | ecosystem: Environmental > Terrestrial > Soil > Wetlands > Peat | place: Sweden: Abisko... | reverse complement strand
ATAACGAAAGATGTCTTTTGATTTGGAGCAGAATCAAGTTGCGCTTGAGAATTTCAAAAGGTCCGAAATTGAACTTCAACTCGAAGTTGGAATACGAAAACTTCTCTTGTTTGAAAGCAGCCCTGCCCAGATTAGTGAAGAAGATTGGAGTGTTAATGATTGCTTAAAGGATCTTCGAGATTATTGCTGTCCCTGTGATGACCTCCATGCCGAGGAAGTGACAAACCTAGAGGAGATCCTCTGAGCTCATTTTCTAGAAGTCGAGTCCATTCGGCTCATCGAAGGACTTATAATATTTGAAGAAGACTTGTTTGTAAGTATCTGAATGAAGGAAGTGGTCAACACTCACGTTGCATTTCTCTATGAGATGCGTCTTTAGCATATGCACAAGCACTTCATGAGATGCAGCTTAGTTGTCTTCGAGCTGCTGAATCTTTTAGTCGTACGTGTAGTCGAAGGTGTATTGAGAAGGCATGGCATTGGGGAAAAGCAAAAGGTAAAAAGGTAACAGCAGCTCAGCCATGGGGACAATCACGAAGAATGAAAAGGGAATGATTTTTAATAGATCAGAGCGAATAAGGAGACTCTCTCTGAGCTCATAACCAGTCATTTCTTCCCTTTTCTTCTTTCTCAGAAGGTTGAAGTACCATTTACCGTCAACATAGGTATCTTTAGTGCCTTCCTTGAGGAGCAGCGCGAATTCTTTTAGGAAAGCTTTGACCTTTGTATAATTTTTTTTCTGTTCATGGAACTCTTTCGTAGAAATGACATTGTATTGAACTTGCTGGCTGAGTTGCTTACTAAAATTGCTACTCTGCTTCGAAGGGATGGGAGAATACAGGGCGATGTCCGTTCTGTCAACATTGGCCAGCTAAGTAGAATTAAAGCTATTTCTGTATGCCAGAATGTTCGCAAGTTGTTTCTAAGATAGCTTTGATGGTCCAGTAAAGAACGGAGTGGATAGAATATCCTTGACAAAGCTTTCTGACTTCAGGAGCAATCCTCTTGCCAGTGCCTCGCTGACAGGGATCATTCTAGGGCTGTTTAGTGTCCTGCTCGCGAAGCCTTTCTTCAAGAAATTATTTAGCTGGTTCATTTTATTGCCTTATTCTCTTTGTTTTTGTTCGCTGTGATTTGTTATGGTCTTGGTGTTTATCTCGTTTTGCGCTTTCTGTTTTATTGAGATATGATTAATTGGAATGCTCTACTTTTATTGTTTGTCTTTGCGTAGAATCTAAGCGATCTTCTCTTCAGATGATGACTCCTTTTAGTTTGATAATAATTAATTATTTTCAGAGATCTTCATTCTTTGAACTTTCCATGTGCTGCTCTTTTCCAAACAGCTATCTCATGTTTGTTTGGTAGACTCTAAATTATAGGAACTCTGTGTATATTTAACTACAGCCAGAAAGAGAAGATTCGAGAAGCAAAGATTTGCAATTAAAGACACAATCTAATTTGCAAATTGACAATTTCATTTATTTTCCTGCTAATAATTGCTATTTCAAGGCATTGTTTTTCTTTAAATTCAAATATTCTAATCTGAAAGGATAGTTACTTCTTTACTTTTCGAAATCCTCTTTGTACTTTGGCATTCATTTATCGATCAAGATTAATAACAAACATCCATTTCTGACAAGCATTTCATTTTTAAACAATTTAAAACATAGATTATTCAAACCACCTGCTTTTTCTTTCGCTGAAGTTGTTTCTTTTTACTTGTTTTGCCAGTTTTCAGTGGATATTCTCAACCTTGAAAATGTATTCAAGAGCTTCTTTGATAGTTGGACACACAAATTTCGCAGGGAATTCTTCTGAATTGTCTTTGCCTTTGAAAATACCTGTCTTGACTAAGATAGAAGTCCAGCCTGCATTGTTTGCTCCTTGAATATCAGAAGATGGGTTGTCTCCTATCATGTAGTAATTGCTGATTTGATAGATCTTCTTTTCCTTTTGATTTTTTTGGTTGTTTTGATGAAGCAGTTTATCGCATATTCCTTCAGCATACTTGTAGGTCAGGATGAACGGCTTGCCATACTGGTTGATTTTAATCTCTCGTTGGTACAGCACTCTATAGACTGCCTTTAAACTCTCGTTGAATGAACCAAATACTATGCGAGGAAGTGCAAACTGATTTTAATATGTGATATCGTTAGACACACAGTAAAGCGGAATGTGATCCACTAAGTGATCTACTTCCTGTTTATGCTTGGCCACTTTTCCGTTAGGAGTTGTCAATACGTCAGTTATCAGTTAGATATAGTCTTCCCAGTTGTCTGGGTCATAAAGCAAGAAGACCCCTGCAACTTATATGAATTCCTTTTCGATATCTTCTGGTAACAGATTTAATCTCTTGGATACAATTTCCAACTACTATCTATTTTACTTTCTGAATTTAATAGGGAATATATTGGGGTAGATGTCCATGTATTCTTAGACTGTGATATATTTTGTTTAGCCGATGTGCTCAATTACTTCATGGATATTTCCTTTTCCTCCGATCAGAATTATTTTATCATGGTACTCATTTATGATAATATCCTTAAGCGGTGTGTAGTTGATAATCAGTTAGTTTTCATTCAAAGCCAAGGAACTCCCTTCAATTCCATGGATCTTGTTGATTTTTTTTAAAAACTCATGCTCGCTTTTCCCTCCACCGTTAGTAAGAAGCACAAACGGAATATGTATGTTAGTCTCTGAGGGGTATGTGTTTGGAGCAATATCGCTGAGGGGTTACTGAAGTAGTTTAATTGATTATGTCCCTTCAGGGATAGGAGTACTACCAAGTAGAAGCACTCCATCTATGTCAGAAATAATTGCAGGAATTCTTATTATCTCAATATCTCCCTCATTACTATTTTGGATTGATTCACTCATTTCTTTAACTTTCCTTGCTCTTTCTGATTCTCCTCTTTGATTTGTTTTGAAGCAGCTCAAATACTCCCATAATAGTAAAAGATAGTTTTAATCAGTTTAGTCTGACCAAATAGCAGTGCAATTCCAGTCAAAAAAAGAGATAAATCTATACTCAATCATTATGTTTTTTATTAGGTAATTTTGGTTTCTCTTAAGTGTCATTCATTCATTCATAACAGTTCAAAAAATAATAATTTATATCACCACTTTATTGTTTTGTAGCCAAAGATGCACTTCTATTAATTATTGGTCAGCTTACTAATGTAGCTGATTATTGTTATTAAAAAATAAATTTTTATTTATTTGGTTGCTTGACAAAGAGATAAAGAATTACTATTTTCCAATTGATAATTAACTCAACTAAAAATAGCTGGAGTATTTAAATAGAAATAGATATTGTGTTACTCTATCTTATTAACAACAAGAATTCAATGATTTAGAAAATAGTTGCAAAAATATCAGTTAGATTTTGTTGATAAATATTTTAATCTATTAGACTTGAGCTGAATTATGAACGGATTTGGATGTATTAGCTAATATTAATATCTGTGGAACAGTTTAATTTAACTAAAGGATCTCTTGATTGTCTTTGCCTGACACTCTCTAAAGCGATTAACTTGATTTCAATAACTCATCAAAATAAGTGTGACTGATCATTCAATTAATATATTAGATAGCTTACAATATGTTTGCTTGTTTAGATCTTCGCTAACTGTGTGTTTCAAATAAATGAAACACTCAAATACTACTAAGTTTAATATGTAAAACAATCTAAAAATACTTGTTGTTAGTCTTCTTTCAAGGAAACTTATCCCCCCTGAAAAAAAAGAGATGCATTGCATCCTCTGTATTCTTACAGAGGAAAAAGACCTGCAAACTCATGAAGGATTATTCTCCTAGTAATTAACATGAATATACCCGTATTAATATTAATTTACGAATAAAATTTTATTGATAAAAGCAGTTACGCTTGAGTTGGTGTTACAAATTCATAAAAAATACTTATATTTGTCCCTATTAGGCTCATAACAAATAATTGTTTCTGCTTAATGATAATGCAGATTTTAGTAATAATATAATGATGAAAAGGGATTAACTGAGATTGGCTACGTCTTCATTATTGTAGTTCAATCTTTGTCTCTCAGTCACCTTTCTCTTTATTTAATTCTTTCTCAGAATTTCATAATCATCTTCTCAACTTATGCAAACAGCAAAAGAGTTGAACTTGTCTTATCGGCTAACGCTATGATGCGTTGGGCTTCTTAGATTGAAACTCCTGAATCAATCGAGAGTCGAAGATTCCCTAGTTAAGTTAAGGCTGCTTAGATATCCCCGGAATCAAGGATTTCTTGAAGTCTTAAGCATTTAGATCTTAGTTCGGAAGAAGAACAAAGCTGAGGATTACTCCATTCTTCAATGAAAGATGGAATTAAGGAACCTGGATATGCCACCTTGGAGGCGTCGCTGTTGCTGTTGCTGTAGAAACGATCTACACTTCTTTTTAAAAAGAAGTCTTCAGCATGCATTAGAGTTTCAATATCACTTCTAGACATTTCATCATTCATGTCTCCATGCTCCTATCCAAAATCCCTGCTATTCATCAACACATTCTCTTTAATCCCAGCAATAACCACGAACGATTTTGCTTTGATATCATCTCCTAACGCTTAAGCAGCACATGCAGCTAGCATAAACCCATGTGGCTACGCATGCGCCAGTAACGCCAACGTCTCAGCGAATTTGAGACTCAAAGCATAGAGCTTCAGATCATAAGCAGCTGAAATGCTTGTGAGGAGTATTTCATGAAGACTATTCACTGGCTTTTCTGCTTCAGCATCTTTGAGGATATATCGCATGGCATCGACAGGTCGATTCCCATGAATACACATCCGAGAGAGAATCCAGTAGTATTCAGGGTTTAGTTTGCATGCTTGCTAGCAGATGTAAACTGCAGTGTCGAACTATTGAAGGTCAAACAAGCATTAAGCATACACACAGAGAGCATGTGAAACAGCTTTGTCAGTAGACGTACTTGAGCAGTCAACTAGCCCAGACAGCAAAGTAACTAGACCTTCAAGGGATCTATTGGAGAACAATAGACTTTAGGAGTAGTTCACCCAAGATTCGAGAGTTGTTGTAGTAGTATTGCTGGCGGTGTTACTAGACCTGCAGAGCTACTCATACAGCTAAGCGCTGATGTTGTAGTCCTTGGATTGGAAGTAAGCCAGTGCATCGGCCTTTAACGAATCACTTGATACTTACCAAGAGCTTTCTCTGTAAGTAGAGGAAGCTGGATGGTTGAGGAATGATTCCTGCTGTTATTTTCTGACTTTGTTGTTCTAAGAAGGTACGATATCCTTCGATGTAGAGAATTTATACAAAGATGGAACGGAAGAGCCAGCAGCAGCGAGTTTCATCAAGGAGGATGTAGAAGGTTTTGAGATGTTCTGATTACTTGGTTACTGTTATCGGTGTTTTTCATTGAAAATCATATCAGATTGTCTATTTAAAAAGGGAGAAAAAAATAATTAATTTAGGAATTATCCCCCACTAAGGTAAGCGAAGAAATATTATGCGATTTCATATGAAAAATCAATTGGAATGTTTAAAATGAGTAATTCTTCTACGACTATCGAAAAGATTTACCATATTAGATTTAGAAATATTCCTCTAAAAAAATGAAAGATAATGAATAAATACTTGAATGGATTGGAGGAGAAGCCACATTTAAGGAGAAGATAAGAGTTATTGATTTAGAATACTCTACTGGAGAGAGAAATGCTGGAGAGCATGGTGAGACAAAAGCGCACAGCTTCGTTGGATGGGAGGTTGCTGGTTGCAAGAGGATTACAGATATCAAGACTAGCAGTGGCGTGAGAACTGACGGCAGTGCAGGAGGATAAAATGGGAGGGGGATACTGGAAAGAGGAGACGATTCAGAGAATTGTTGAAAATAAAGAGGATGAAATTAGTTGTTGTTGTGATTGTTCCTTTTTTTGTTTTTCTCTTTCAATTTGTTGCTTTGTTTTCTTTGGAAATTGCATTATCGTCTTTGGTTTATAAATTCAATCGATAGCTCATTTAAAGCCATGTGCAGTTCGACGCAGAGGGGAAGCGAAAAGTGACGTAATAATATCAATCCACTGTCTCGAATGTTTACGCTTCGTTGGAGTTGGATTGCCCATAAAAATTAAAATAAGTACTCTTTGATTCCCCCAAAGGTTCTTTGACTTTTGTGTCTTTTGTTTTGTCTGGGAAATTATTCCAAAAATTCGCTTTGATTACTAAGAAATAAAGCTAAAATTGTGAATTTCTATCTTTCTCGCATCTCTGTTCTTACAATTCTGAAAGGATATTACAATTGACTTCTTCTCGGCAATTTGTGAGCAAAGATAGTCTTAAGCTGCTTGATTGTTCTCTCAGATGAAATGCAAATCGCATACAAACTATGACACGATCGCTGAGATACATTCAAACATAAGAGATTATTAATTGATATCTAAACTAGAACAGAATAGTACCAATCTGCAAAGCTTAAAATAGATTGGAGTGGCTTTTCTAACACCGCTGATTTCAAGGAAACAAGCAGATTGCAAAAACAAGTGGACGAAATAGAAAGAGATAGATACTAATCGTTAAATTTCTCAATAAATCAAAGAACTGTTGTCCCTCATCTAGACAAATAAACTCTATGCATGAAAGGAAAAAATACAACATTTTTTTGAAGCAATCTTTCCTGGTTGTTTTGCAGCTGAACTGAAAATTTAAATTTTTGGTTGCTCTATTACTCCTTCAGTAGACACTTCCTATTTGGAATTTGGAATAATTTAAAACAAATATCAATGTCAAAACAGAGGAATACATACCAAAATATTCTTACTTGACATCAAAAAATATAGGAAATTTTAGTTATTGCAAATAAAAGAAGGATCTATTAATAGAATTTTGAGTCCATGGACCAATTATCAAATTAATATTCTTATCTTGCAGAGAAGAATGATTCTTCTTGTTTTCCTGTCTTTTCATGATAATGATAGAATATCTGATAGGAATAAAATAATAATATCTTTGTTTCTCTCTTTTGAGTTGTGCTTTTTTTAAAAATAGTAATATGCTCCCTCTTGACATATTTCAATAAATAATAATTTTTCTATTTTGCAGGTGATTTTGTGTTGTAAAAATATTTGTTTTTTAAAAATATGTACCTTTACCCAAAGCTAATCCAAAATGAGTCCAAATCAGATGAAATTAACTTAATAAGGGAAATATCCTCTCAAATGCAGGAAACCAATATTAATTAGTCAATTAATTGAGACACTCATTACGAAGCAGACAGACCAACATACTCAACCACTCAAATAATCAACAAATAATCTCTTTCGAGCAAAAAGATGTCAGAGTTCAATAAGTTCTTAGATAAGTTCCTTGAGAAGTTTGATTTCATTAACGCGATAATCATATCTGACAAGGAAGAAACGCAGATCTGTGGAAGCTATCGTGGAGAGGAAGAGGTGTACTAATAAGCATCGCTGATGCTCTCGACAGTGCTGTCTTCAACCAACGAGAACATGGTCAAGCTCAACAACACAAAGGCGAATTCGATGACGCTGATGTACACAGAGCATCTGGTCTATCTTGAGTCTTGGATTCATGTGAAGATATGTTTGTTCTGCGCAAGTGATGCTAATCTTGCACTGATTTATGCAATCGTTGATGACCTCAAAGCTTCTCTTAAAAAACTCAACCAGGCTATCGAATCTGCTAGACCCGAATGGTCCAACTCCTGAAACAGTCAAACTCAAAGCAAAAATACTTTGTGGAAGATTTAGAGTGGAATCAAAGAATAATAAAAAAGAATATCTTCACCTTTTTGTAACAAGCAGCATGGTTTCTTCAAAGCTATCTAAACATTCAATAAGTTTCAGATTCAATGAATCCTTGAAGTATTTCAAAGGAAATGAGAGAAATTTAGTTTATTTGCATGTTCTTTGCTGTTTTATTGTTAGAACTAACTTATTATTATGCTAAATAACTATTAAAGAGTAGTCTCAAAGCCACAGCAGGGCGCAATCTCTTTTACTTTCTAAAATATGCTTGTCGATATTCCAGAGAGAGATTGATTGATTGATTGCTAGATAAATCCCTCAAAATAATAATTAGAAACATTTCGAAAAATCTAAATTCCAAGACACTCCCACTCACTCGCGCATTGACATTCACTCAAACATTCTTTGTCAATAAACAACTAACAAACTACAGAACATTCTCCTTCATTCCTCTTCTAGCAAAACAAACAAATGGCTCAAAAGAAGAATAACACTATCTTGGGTGGAGACAACACTCCTGATCTCTATGCGTACTTAGAAGGAGACGATACCAACATCATGGAAACGCCTAAGAAAATATCTTCCCGAGAAAAGAAGCTTATTCAACTCTCCGGTAAGTTTGGTGAGTTAGGCACTCAAGCGTAAAATGGGTTTCTGATGGGTGCAGCAGTAGGTGGAGCCATGGGAGCAATGATTGGTATTTGGTCTGCCCTCCAAACTAAGAAACTCATTCTCTTGCCTATCTCAATCCTTACTTCTGGAGGATTCTTTGGATTCATCATGATGTGTGGGTCTGTCGTGCGAAGTGACACCGATAACATCTACAAGAAGTAGAGCAACAGAATATCGCCACAAAGGGAAGAAAGTGGAATTGCGTATGCACGAGAAACTCCTTTTTGGGAGATAAAATACTCTTGAATCGAGCGAAGTTGAATACTTTTGAAGGAACAAATAATCCCTTAAGAAGCCTTAAATTTATACTCAATATTTTACTGTAATTTGTAGATTTGAATAATTGTTCGAGAATTCACCTTTTAAGAACATTCACTGTGCTAGTGGTTCTATTTTAACAGAGAAATAGAAGCATTTAGTCAACACATATTATTGTTTGTCTGTTATCAGCAGAAATAGTAGTATTTCGATCATGGATAAAATATGCTTCTTCTTGTAAAATTGAATATTTTAAAGGCAAATATCTGGTGTAAGATAGATGCTAGAATTTGACTATTGTAAAATTAGAAGATACGTTTCAAGTTGATAATTGTAAAGGAAGAGAATAACACATGGAATAAACACAATCAAGATGCTGATGATGATGATGATGATGATGAAGGAGAGAAGAGAAATAGAGAGAGAGATACCTCTGCTAGGTATTTTGTTGTGCTATTGTTTTCCTCAAGGGATGCTCTTTTTTGGCAGGCTGGCAGATATCTTCTTGAAATTGAGCCTTGCAATCAGATTGTGTTTCATTCTGGCTAGATATTATTAGTTTTGTTATTCTTTTAGATCTATCATGAAAGTGCAAATTTCGTTGTGTCTTTGTGGACTTGCTCTCATCTCAATAGTCTTTAAGATCCCATATTTTAACTGTTGTATCGACAGACCCAGTGGCAAGGACTAGATAGCTGGGATTAAATGCGACTGAAGACACGAAATGGGAATGCGCTTCTTGTATCTTTCGAAGAGGTCTCATTTTCTCGAGATCCCATACTCTGAGAGATTTATCATCAGAGGCGGAGTAAAGATATTTGGAGTTGTTATGCACAGCAAGAGATCTAACCCAGTTATCATGTCCTGTTAGCGTAGCAAGCAAAGTACCATTCAAGCTGTTCCAGATCTTGATGCTCTTGTCGCGAGATCCAGAAATCAATAACTAAATATTCTTTTGTACTTTGCTGGATGTTACCACACTAGTAATTCCATTGCTGGTCTGTTACTGTTGCTTCTTTTCTTCTTCAATATTAGAGTTGGATCCATTATCAATCTCAGTCTTAGTAAGTTTATCCTTAACAAAGGCTAAAGGTACATTAACAAAAGTAACGCATTCAACTACATTGTCATGCCCACGGAGCACCTATTATGGCTAAGGAACATCTAATCCCCAGAGCATTACGCATTGATCGGAGGACCCAGAGACTATCTATGTTCCAGTCTCATTGATTGCTAGACACTTGACCCAATCTTCGTGGCCTTCATAGGTTCGCTTGCAGTATCCTGTGACTACTTCCCAGAGTTTGAGTGTTTTGTCTCTGGAAGCACTGACGAGATAGTCTCCATTTGGCAGGAATTTCACATCAGACACGTTATGCTCATGACCATAGAGAGTGCGTACACAGATGTATTAAGCTAAATCCCAAATCTTAATGGTCAGATCGCTAGATGAAGATGCCATGTACTTGCCTTGAGAATCAAACGAGATTGAGTTGACTGTGCCCATGTGTCCTTTAAGTGGTCTCTCAAGCTATCCTGTCTCAAAATCCCAGAGCCTTATTGACCCATCTTCGGAGCTTGTAGCAAGGATGCTGTAAGTGGGATGAAAGGCGACTTAAGTAATTGAGGATCTATGTCCTTGCATTGTAAATTTCGCTGGTTCTTTAGGAATGTAGCTTTGATCCTAATCATGACTCTCGCTTTTATTAGCATTTCCATTGACTTAAGACCCATTTTGAGTGGTTCCTTGCAAGCTGTCAGCTAGAATACCTGGCCGTTTTCTTTTCAATTAGTTATTTTCCTCTTGAAGGCGTTGTAACTCTCCCTCCAATTCCATGACTTTTTTCTGCAAGCGGGTAATGCTGACCCACTTTTTCTCTAATATATCGCTGATAGCACTATTTGCTTTACCATTTTGTCCTTCTTTCTAAGAGTCCTTAGCAGTTACACTAGCTTCTTCTTCAAACGACTTCAAAGTATTGCTGTATCCCTGTTTATCTAAATACTCAGCAATTGCTTTATTGAGCTCTTCTTTTTACTTGGACGTCAAAACCATTTTGTATTATTAGCTTATTCGCCTTGTGCTGCAGTAACTCTTAGGTTTTGTTAAGATTATTCTATTTCACTTCCTTCTCCTTTTGATTTTACATTACAACAACAACATCAAAACAAAAAGGAAATCATTATTCCCCACGCCATCACTTAAACTCAATTCTCTCTCTCTTTTAGTCATTTCATCCCTGATATTTTGTTCTGCTACTTTTCCTTTCTACAAAAGTTTTCATTTCTTATTCCTTATTATTCTTCCCAACTAACTCTACTATTCAAAAGTGAGATAGAACTTTGCTAAGTTCCATTTCAAACTTCATCTTCTTAGAAAATTCAAATCGCAAATCAAATAATGCCACTTACTGGTTATCCTAAGGATACAGCAAACTGTACTGTCTGAGTGTGATCTGACTAGCTGATTCCTATCTCTTGGGTTTGGTTGCAATATGACAGCCTTTAGAACAGAAGATACTTTCAGATATTGCTAGCGTGTTTTCTGAGTATGTTGCTCTAACTTTTGGTTTGTTTCTTCTTGTTTGCTTATCCTTTTTGTTTCGTTTTTTAGATCGGCTGCTCCTTTCCGATCGATTGACCCCTTTAATTTTTATTTAATTTCCTCTTTTGTTTTTGAAGTTGTTTTGAAGTTTCTTTCCCACGCACTTTCATATTATCCTTCATCTCTTCCCTCCCTTGAGCTACAATCTCAACAACAGCTCTTGTCTGTAGATTATCTTATCGTTTGTGTTCATTTTAGAAGAAACTCGTACGATTTCTTCCAAACATCGCTTCTTCAATTAAATCTTTCTATGATATAAATACTTCTGAACTTTTCGTAGAAATAACATTAATAATATAATTAATCCGATACACAGGAAGTGATTCTCTTGATAGTTTGATAATCAAAAGTTAAAGCAGTTGGCTTTTCATTCTATCTCTTTCTCGATTCATGCTTCTGCATCTTTAAGTTTCTATGATTTGGCTGTCTTTTTCTTCTTCTGATTCTCTTCAGCCTATTTCCTCCGTTCTTGCTCTAATTGCACCAGCCTTTCTTCGTCCCGTTGCTTGAGAGACTTTTCCAATGCAACCATTGACTTACTCAGGTTATTCTCCAGCAGATACCTGTTTAATTTAGTAAATGAAAATGAATGTACCATGACTCAATTTGATAATCTTTTGAGCTATTTGGATGTGTTTCTTACATGTTTGAGATCCTTTCCCTAGCTTGTGTGAGAGTCAGGAAGAGAGAATCCAGTATTTCGGTGCTCTGATATTGAGATTTCCACAGATACTTTTCTGGGTGTAAGTTCTGCTCCGTAAGTCCTTTCCTAATGTTTGCTGCAACTGGAGAAGGTGCAAAGAAGGATCTCTTTGTCGAATGTGCTGATCGAGTGATGCTCTATTTAAGATCATCCTGCTGGCTAATAGATACTTTCTTTGAAAAGCTTGACTTCTAAAGTTGTTCTTTCATCGCACTCAAACTAGGCAACAGAATTTTTTTATTTATATTTGCATTGGCAGTATTCACAGATTTCTCGGCAGGCATAATAATTTTGGTTGGTTTAGTTAGGCCATTCTCATCATTAGAACTATTGCTCTTCATAGTCATGCTTGAAACCGATGGCTTCTTGCTACTCTACGATCTGTGAAATACGAATAAGTTCAAGCAGTTTAAATTGTAGGAATTCTAACAAACCTGCATGTGTCTCCTGGCTTGATTGACTTTTTGGATGGTGGTTTAGGAGATTCGTAAGCTTGGATGCCTTCAGTCGGACTGGGAAAGGTATAATCTGGAGTGGTTAGCTCTTGTTTGTTCATTTCCGAGAATTGAAAAACGATCTTGTTATTGTCGACTCCATTCCGTTTCAAGTTCTTAATCCCCTCGTAGATTGCTGTAAGATTGTCAACCAGTTTGAATATCTAGAGCACTCCTCGTTTCTTCCAACTTTGAAGATATTCAGCTGTTACTCTTTCATCTTCTTGTGAATCCTTTTTGAATTGTTCAAGCTAGGCCTTTTCAATTTCTTCATTCAGCAGATACAGCTGATCTGCATCCTGCGAGAGATGTATGAAAGCTTGTGGGAATGTCTGCCATGCGATCTAGAAATCAGGGTTCAACAGAGTGTCGCTGGGTGAAGGCTCTCCAGAGGATCTACTTGTTTGCTTTTCGAAAGAAAGCTAAGGAATAAGCTAAGCTATCTTCTCTCCTAGATGCACATTGAATGTCCGCACGTTAGCTTTGGAATCGAGAACTTAAACGAGGCCATATTTGTTGACTTCAATGGCGAGAATCGGGTTTTGCTGAGTAACTTAAAACGTAGTGAAGATCCTTTTAAAGTCGCTTTCTTTCTCCAGAGACTGAATGATGATCTCTCCGTTTCTACACCCTGAAATGGAATACTTCTCATGGAAGAACTGCAAGTAGGAGACAGGAGCAGAGTGAGCAGCCATATTTCTTTTTTCTGCTTTGAATTAATTGTCCCAAAGCAACGTGTTCCCGTCTTTAAACCCAAAAGAAAGGTATTTCTAACTCCCGTTTATTTGCATACTAACAGTTAAGCATGTGTTAGACAGATAATGAATAATTACAAGAATGATTGATTACCAGGTAATGGGATAGATGAGAGTGAATTTCTGAGTGAGTGAGGGATTAAAGGGATTAGGCTGTTGGAAGTCTTCTTTTTTGGTTGAGGCGTACTGCAAAAATGTTGGAATGTCGCTGAAATTGAGATTGTTGAGCTTGTGGTATTGAAAATTCTTTGTGTTCATCCATGCAACTACTAATCCCGAAGCAATCTTGCAGGTGTACGGCTAGTTGAATGTCTTGTCTTTATTGCTGAAAGTGAGTGTGTCATTCAAAAAATAAACTACAGGACGGTACACCGGGAGGGCTATTTCCTGAGAGACGTCGCCTAACTGTCCATCGATCTGGTCCTTACTGAAAAACACTTCTTTGTTTTTGAAGAACTCAGGAGGGACAACCTCAGCAGCTGGTTGGGCTGCCTAAGCAGCTGCAAGAGCTTCTTTTTTCTCATCTGCTTTGCTTGGCTTTTTAGCATCTTTCTTCAAAGGAGCAGCAGCAGCAGCTTCTGGCTATTACTATGAAACGATTACTGGATTTTATAATACTTTCCATTCTTCTATGCTGATTCCTAAGAGAGAGCTTCTTAGAAGATCGCTATCATCTTTTATGGTTTTCATTATTTCTGCATGTTTTTTCTCTCTCTTTTTGCCTTTGAATTCGATCGTGTAGAAAGGACTCAGATCAGGCAAGCTTAAGTTAGGCTTAGGTGTGCTCATAGCTGATTTGCCATCTGCACTAGCATTAATATTCTGCTTAACTTCATCCTTAGATTCTTACTGCTTTCTTGGTGAGAAATTAGGACTGTTCATTGGTGAGTCTCCAGGAGATCTGTTTCCCTCGTTATCATACTCATTATTTCGGATGAGGACTCTCTGTAGAGGAGGCTCAGGTATCTTGTACACTGATACATTTCCACTGTAAAGCGAAAGGGAGAGATAAGTTGCATTGATGCTTATTGAAGATGAAAATGGATAACAAAGTGCACTCATTTATTAGGGTTGCTGAGCTTGTTGAGGTGGTTGCTTAGAAGCAGTGGAAGTTGGTTGTTGAGTAGAATTTGCTGCAGCCGTTGTTTGCAAAGGACTGACTGTGATAGTGAAAGCAACGTTGAGCTAAATCTCACCTTAAGTGTATCTGAAGATATGCACTTTATTTGAAGCTCTTTGTATGACTGCAACTGTGATGACGCAGCTCTCCAGCAAGGAACTACAGCTCGCTGATATATGATTCACTCTCTTTCCTTGTGTTATCACAGTAATAAATAAGGCATCCCTTCATAAGCCATAAAGCAATACTGTGTTTTACTTGGCAGCTGATCAAACTTTGCAACAACTAATTTCTTATTTTGATCCAGAATAAAGATATTTCCGCTTCGGTCTCCAAGAAACAGATGCTTCATTGGATTTCCAGCTGCCTCAGCCACTGCAGATATCCCAGGTATAGAGGACACTTCTCCAGAAGGGAGCAATTTAGGCAAGTTAGCTGTTGTTATTCACCAACCAAAAGAGTGTAAAGAATGGGAAAATAGTAACTCTTTAGTGAATTACCATCATAACTTGGATCGAGCTTGAACTTTTCGATTTCCCTTGTGCGCACCCAGACAGTGCTCAGGATATCTTCTTCAATAATCTCATTGATCGCTCTTTTAGTAAATCAATCTGATTGCAGAGTAGAATAGACAATCTGATGAATTATCATACCTGTATGGCATTGGCAGTTCATCGACATTGTTTGCTGGATTGCAATAGTTCCAGTCATTGAGGTAATCTTCAACTTAACGATCTCGTTTGATGCTCTCCTCCGCCCTACGATTCAGCTCATCGTAGTATTTCTTCATTTACTTTTAGTAATAGGACTTCTTAATGTCTTGCTATTCAAAGCGCATACTGGCTTTGGCTGAACGCTTAGCCTCATGCAGCTATTGAGCACTTAAGGACTTGCTGAGCATCTGAAGAAGGAATATAATATTAAATTAATTTGGAGTTTCACTTGAAATCGTGAGATTACTTTCTTGCAAACTAATAGAAATAAGAGTGTGAATTGGATTGCCTTTTCAAAGAGAAATCAAAAAGAAATAATAGGAAAGATAATACAAAACAGCAGACGAGTTGATCAGAAACAATTCAGATAGGATTGCTTAAACAATAAGAAAAGAATCAAGACAAGTAGTCGATTAGGAATAGCTAAATTGACATTCAATGGGTGGACATGGTGGATTGAATATCCTGCCATAGAAGAGGTGGAATGTGTACAATTATGACAACCGTGCGAAGGTAGAGAGAGACAAAAGAAAGTTGCATGAGAGAAGGAATCAGGAATTAGAATCATAGATAAAGAATGAATCCACTGTGCGAATTCAAGAACTCAGAGAGAAGCAGCTCGATAAGGCTCAGAAGAAAGAGTACAGAGAGTATAAATAAAATGAGAAATCAGAACAAGGATATGATGGGTAGAATGGGTTAGAAAAGGCGATTGAGAGACACTCGAAATATATTGAAAGACAAGAGAAAAAGGAAACTGGTGGAGACAGTGCTATCAAGCAAAATGAAAGGAAATTCAAGGAAGTGAATCTCTTCACGGCTGAGGAAGAGGCACACAATCAAGAAATACAGAGGAAAATGGACATACAATCTCAGAAATACTTTGAAGGAAAGCCTTTCGAAATGGATACGAAATTTGGCGGAAACTTTAAGAATCAGCTTGATGTGCCTTGGTATGCCTAAGTTAATTAGAAACCTGAAGGAGATATTCAAGAGGAGGAGAGCAGTAAGAATAATGTAGAAGAAACTAAAAGAAAGCAGCAACTTCAACAAGAGATTCATGCTTTTAGAAAAAATATTAAAAAAGATAAAGAATTCTTCAAAGTCATTGATGATAAACTATTGATCAATCAGGACAAAGAGGATAGTACTAAAGATGAGAAAGGAAAAGGAGAAGAGAAAGAAAGAAAGCATAGGAGGAATGAAGAAGATCAAGAGCCAGAGAAATAGAAGAAAATCAAAAAAGATAAGAAAATACACAAAGACAAGCACAAACATAAAAAAGAGAAAGAGAAAAGAGAAGAAGAGTAAGAGAAGATGCTCAAACTTCAGAAACTGAGAGACGAACGCATCAAAAGAGAACAACAAGAAAGATTGAAACAGCGAGAACTTTTCAGAGCCAACGCTATGGACTGAAACTATCGTCAAATACAGAATCAACCTCTCATGTGTGACAATGCGTGTGTCTTCAGCCATGAAAGTTGTGTTCGAAAACCGATTATTTGTAGTTTAGGAAAGGAAAGACTAATTTTATATATTGAGTCCGCGTTGATGATCTTGTATCATAAGAGATAAATATGATAGACGCAAAAGCATAGTTACACTTATTACTGCATGTTACAATTGAGATTATTAACAATTCTTAGTTACTTTCTTACTATTCCTAACAATTAAAACGGATTTGTTATAAATGTTGTTGAATATTGATTATCATCATATTGTTTAAAAATGCTTTTAGTAGAATAAATAGTCTTATTCTATTGAGAATTCGAGTAATAAGCTCTTACGAGTAGAGGAAGACAGCAACGATTATGGACACTTAATATAAAGAGAGGTTGTTCTAAATATCAAATACAACAGAATGATTTGCTAATTGTACATTAATAATAATACTGTTACTGCATTAATATGCTGGACTATTCATTGTTTTGATCTATTTCTTGGTTGAATCATAAAATTCTCAAGATCTGTCCAGAATACCTCTTGCGCTGGTTTGTCTTGGTGCCTCTTGTGCCTGTAAACATTTATGACTTTGACATTCCAATTATTGACTTGATCTGGTATCGGCGCCTCGCTGTATTTCAAATAGAATCCTTTCACGGAGTCAAGAATGCTCGGGATGTTGTCTTCCTTGGGCCAGTCTTTGAATTGATATTTCTAGCCAGTCACAAACACACCCACCACTCTCTCCCATTTCGGCTGTGTGTTCAAAATAATTACTTAAAAATAGAAACACTCCATTTTCTTACTTTGGAGGATGAATTCATTTTAGCTTCGAAGCTGCTGACATTGTCGTAGACTTCAAACACAAAAGGGTGTCCCTTGATGGTTCTTTCGAACTGCACTACTCTTTCGGTGTTATTATAATCTTTATTCTCAGGATCATCGTATTTTCCTTCTGAAAGGAACTACTTGGAGTTAAAAAGAGAGATGTTGCCAGCCCTGCCCATTGTCGGAACTATGATAATAGGTTTCTAGCGCTTGTCCTTAAGATCTTTGAACAAACAAGGGTAGTTGATGGATGACTTTTGTTCTTACTGGTTAACAGCTGCGCTAACACCCTTTCCGTCTTCGAGATACTGTTTTGATTAATTGAAACAATGGCATTAGGATTCAAAAAGCAATTGATTTAATAGACGCATTCGTATTAAAAAGGAACGAAGAAAGGCTGAATCAAAAGAAAGGAGTTATTTGTTTAGAAGACAACATCCGACGCAAAATGAAAGTAATATAAATAATGAAGCAGACATTGGCTGCTGCTGGGAGATGTGATTGATACCTTGAGGAACTGCTTGGCGTTGAGATTAACAGCGAACTTGCTGCGAAGAAGCCTAGTCTTGGAGGTTAGTGGTTTCTCTGTTTTCATGATCCAACTAATCACATGTAAGTTGTGCTCACGGAGGGTCATTTCAGCTGTCTTTGCCTCTCCATCATTGGTCTTTAGCTTTTTAGTCGAAGCTCCTCCTTCTTGCTGTGAGTTGCCTCCTTCTGAAGGTCTAGATTTTCTCTGCGCGAGAAGCTGCTGCTTGGCTTCCTAATCTATCTTGTCAGAAGTGTCCACAGTGCCCTAAAAGAAGCTAACTATTTCATCCTCATCAATCTTCTCAATACCTTCTAGCGTGTACTCTTAACGCTGCTAGAAGTAAACCTTCATTGGGAGGTTTTTCTCTATTTTTTGGAGGAACAGCCAAAGATCACCCAAAGAATAGTACCCACCGTTGTTTTTCTTCCATGCTGTTGGAGTCTTGAGATCTAGCTTGGCCTGCTCAAATTGCAAGATCTGATCTCGCTTCTAAAACAAGATCTCTTTCTTGTTCATGGTAAATTCCCTCAACAGATCGAGTGGGTCAATCTTGCCACTACGCTTGCTTCTTTGTGTCATCGGTTTAAAGCTAAGAGATAAATGATGCTATGAATTAGAAGGAATTCAGGGAGAATCTTTGTTATTTTTCCAATAATATTGGATCGATATTCCCCAGGATGATTTCACTTGAGTTCTCTATGAAATTAACAAAGTTTCTCAAGTTTTAAATAATCTCTAAAAATGTTAGTAGTACACAAAATAATAAATAAATATTTGCAATGAAAACTCTCTGGTTAAAACTTACTTAGGAGCAAAGTATGAGTTAGTTTCATGGTGAAGGGCTGTTAATCAATTTCTACTAAAAGAAAAGAAAGGAATAAGCTATTAACTCAACAAGAAACAAAAGGGTGAATTCATGAATAATAATTAAAAAGAGATAACACCATTAAAAACTGTCCTAACATTGATGGTAGGTAGCTGCTTAACAAAAAATGAAAGTCTTAATAACTCCCTCTCAGCTCATACACATTTGTTTGTCCCCAATTTGTTCAGCCAAATTATATATATATTCAGCTTTTATTTTGATTACAATCAATCTTGATAACTTTTTCATGGCTGTGGGTCTAAAATATCTAACTATGCGGGACTGAATCAGTCATTTCGAGACTTGAAAATCAAAAATCTGCGAGTAATTAAGAGTGATTCATTGATTGGCCAACAGATTTTAGCTTATTTCTTTCATAAAAAAAGTTCATTGGATAATCTTAAAGTCGATGGATGCCCACCACAAAGATAAACTGTAACAAAGAAGAACCCTTGGATAGAAAATTAAAATAAGTTTTGGGTGACTTTATCGAATTCTTTTATCGAATGAACAAATTTCTTGATTTTCTTAAACGAATAAGCAAATTAAAGCCTTCACGCAAATGAAGAACTCAAACATCTCGAGAGGATTCGCTATCTGCATGCTCTTCGCATATGTTTGTAACTCTATCTTCAGTAATTGTATTCCAAAGAATTAACCTCATTCTTTTGTTTAGGGTGCGAGACATTCACTACTCCTCCAGTAGGCTCTATGGACACAGACACGCTGTTGAAGGAAGGATTTTTACTATCTGACAGCGTAGATAACTGCGAAGTATCGACTGTCAACTCTGTGGTGGTCTATGGAGGACACAATTGTTTCGATTACAATACCAGATTCACGTATTAAGGAAGGCTAGTTAACCAGGTCTAATAGGATCTTAATCCTCATTTAGAAATAACTCTCACTGCCACTTTTTATTTCACCTTTCCACTGCTTACAAGTTCCTCTAGCACAGCGCAAGTGTTCTTCTCACAAGAAGAAAAAACTACCTCCTTTGTATCGAACGATCCCAGCTGCATATCTCCATTTTTCTAAAAAGACCCTTCAAACCAATTTCTCTATACATAATGCTCCTTCTCAATTACTTATGATCACCCCTACGATACAGTATCACTTTCCATGTACGGCTACTTAGGAGCTACTACTTACTTCTGGGGCATTTCATCTTTGACGATCACTACTAAAGAATGTGCTGCTAACGAATTGATCTGCATAGGAACATCAGCTAAAAGTAACATGATATTCTTTTGACGCTTCTTCGAGTTATTTGATATTTTTATTGTGTTTAATTTACAGTTAACACTCCTGCTAGTTACAGCACGAGCCCCATCTTAAAGTATTTTTATGATCGAGAGATTTATCTAAGCACAGTCTAGAAAGCGGGTGTGCTGGATACTCAATGCAACCCTTCCGATCCTATATTTTTATATGATACCTACGTTCCTTTCGTAGGATTAGGATACACTGCTGATACTACTCTGGTTAATCCATAGGTTCTCAACCTAAAATTCTCTAGTCTTACTCCGCATTATCAGGTTTATCTCTAAGCCAAACTGGTAAGCAATTAAGTTCAACGCATTATGGACTGCAAATACTACTTAAAGATTCCTTTGTTGCTATTTATCAAGTGTCCAATTTAGGGAACATTTTTTCATAATATGTTATTTTTTAGATCCAGCAGACTTGCTCTTCTGCTACACTCTCAATGACCGTTGACGATGTCGATGTCACGCTAAATTAGGTAAGGCTAAGTACTTGTGCAACATCTCAATAGGCCTCGTTCATCTATACTGTGTTCCAGCATACAGGCTCTAATTTGCTTGTGAGCATCAATTCAATTAACACTTCAATTGGAATCAGAGAGCTAAAACTATTCTTTGATCTATGTGCAACAACATGCACAACAACCTGCACTAGTTCAACTATCTGCACCACTCCTGAGAGTAAAATACATTGAGAGACAACACACATAACAAAAACATTTTAATAATTTCTTGAATCTACTTTGCTGATCTTTCTTTTTCCTCATGAAACCGCAATAGACTACGTTAAAATTGCTTCGATGGCCTACTCCTCGACGGATACTCAAATCGCCATTGAAAGTTGGGTCATTCTGAACCCATTGGTGACTTCTTCCTTCGAGACAACTTGTTCATAGGAAACTTTCTTGGGCGGACCGGGTGTATTTGACTCCCAAACTAAATTGGAGAACTTCTTCCATATTCCTTACCCTCACTATAAAGCCAAAATCACCTTCAAAGTAATCAGTCAAACAGTTTTTGTCTGACCACATTATGATACTGTCCTGTTTGCTACTTCTAAGGTGCTGAAAGTAAACAACTGGAGTGGAAGTCAGTTGGCCTTCAGCTATGATGGCTAGAAAAAGAAGCTCATCAGCTTTTGCGAATCGAAGAATACCCTATGCACAGGAGCAGCAACTTCTTCTGATTAATTCAAAGACGTTGAGATATCTTTCGAGCATAACATGTATCACCTATCTGTTTCATTCGACTTCATACAATCGGCTAGCTATACTTCCGCCTTAAAAAGCTAATGGGGAATATCAGATTTTACTTTGTCCATCTTGAACTGCGATTCAAACTGTAAGACTTACTGCTCTGGTCCTAGCTCAGCCGACTGTGGCCTTAACCTTTCGCTTAAGCTCGTGAGATCATTCAATAATTTCGTGGCACCAGTGGATCTAGACGTAATTTATATTTTAGCAAATACAGCACATAACAAACTAGATGAAACCAATTGTATGCATATTTATCCTTTGTTTGCTAGAAAACGTGGACAGCATAAAGTACAGTTAGCACTGTTACTTGCTCACTGGGTTCGATAAGTCCTTTTCTGGGATCCTTTGGACCAGCGGATACTCTGACTAGGACATTCGATATCAATGATTCCTTTGTTGCGTATTCGATTTCATTCGACTTCATCAAAATGTCTTCATGGACATCTCAATCGAATATGTACATCTTTATTGACTCAAAGGAAGTGTATCGACAGACATTCAATCCAAACCAATCTAGCGCACAGTGCTCAGGAGCTTCTGATTTAATATTAGAGTACCCAGTCAAATATGAAAAGCAATAAGACTCCACTGCTAAAATCGCTCCGAAAATCACGATATCAGTCGACCCCAATGCAGGGTATTGAAATACCAATATTTATTTCTATTTATCTTATGCCAATGCTATTATTTCTTTCAAAGAAATTGGGGAATAAGATCCTTTTAGCTGGACCTTTATGGTTGCCCTCTAGGACAGTTCTATCAAGCTAAGACTTGTACCTAATGCAGTGGCAATAATTGTCTTGCTTGCACTGATGCAACCACTTGTTTCTCGAAATGCAACGTAAACTGCCTGACTTGCTATGGAGAATCTAAGAACTAATGCTCGACGTGTGATTCATCATTAAACCGAGAAATAAATATCAGCGTAAGACACCTTAAAATGAGCTTCTGCATTCCTCTACTGATTTAAATCTAACTTGCAATAATTGCTTATTTGGAATGGTTTCAAGGCGTGTGAATGTCAGTCTGGATACTACGACCCAGGGGTTCCGTAATGCACTAAATGCGATTACACTTGTATGTAATGTACTGGAGCAGCAAACAACAAATGCTCTTACTGCGATAAAACACATTATCGAACTCTTGTGCTAGTTGGGTAATCACTCTAAGCGATTTCTCACTTTTTAAGGCTAACTTTAACTTGATTCATTATGCTATTTTTTAAATAAGAACTTCAACTACTGGTACTTGTGATTGCGTGGAGAGATACTTCTAAGTCGATTCAGTAGCAGTGTGCTCTCGCTGCCATTACTCTTGTCTTACTTGTTAAGGTAGCAGCTTGAACTAGTGTAAGTCTTGCTCCCTAGAAGCAGACAAGCGTGTACTGGTTGGAAATTCTTGCGTTTGCTAAGCTGGATACTATGAAGATTTGACTCTTTTCAAGTGTGTCCAGTGTTCGGTAGCATGCGAAACATGTGGGAATAGTGCCAGTGACTGTGTAAGATATTATCTTAGATCTTTGGATTGTATTAAAATATTGTTTTTATTTTGATTAAAATGAATGATGCATTAATCAGCTCGTGTGCTAGACTAATCGCATTGATCCACCAGTTTGTAATTGCAACGTTGACTAGATGTTTTGGCTAGATGGAGACACCTGCAGAAAGTGCTTTTCTGGCATAACTGGGACTTGCAACACTTGCTTTGGGTCGAAGAACGATGAGTGCTCCTCATGCACAGGATCACTATTTTACCTGAAGTACAAATGTATTGCTCCCTGTGATTTCCACTACTGGGGAGCAATAGTCGATAATTTTAATTACTGTCTGAAAAGATGTCCAAAAAACCTGTATACGACGGCAACGAGAACATGCTGTTTGGGCTCAAATAATATCTGCATTCAAGAAATCACCAGCAGCATAATTTACTCCGATAAGCTCAACAACATCGCGATAATCCAATTCAGCAGGCCATTCTCTGTGTCTTACGCACAGACCTTCGCTCGAGTGCTGCAGTTATCGATGCAAAATATTGACTCTTTTACTTCTACCATCACACCACTCGATCAAGTAGGTGATTTCGTTTCCAAACTCAAAATCGTCGCCAAACCAAACGAGTCTGTCATGTACTCAGAGTTACTCATCGATCTGCTTACTGATTACATCTGTGACGAATTCGGTGTCCCCCACTCCAAAACTGTAAAAACAAAAGAACGCTCCATCTTCATCACCTCAGCTACTTTCATTTTGATTGTGGTTTGTTTATTTTCAAGAACTCTATGCTAACTGTGGAGTTCAGCAGAACAGAATACATCTCAGACAAGGAATTGCAACAAATCAAAGACGCAAGCTCTAAGGCTCAAGTAGCTTCCATGGTGATTAGTTATCTTGGAGCAGTGTTTTACTTTCTCAACGCTTGCTAGCTGCTTGATGTCGTTGTAGATGTCATGCAATGGTCATACTACTACACATTCTTCAATCTCACCTAACCAATCAATTACAAGCTATTCTTCTCCACTTTCAACTCGATTAATCTCAACATAAAACTATTCGACGTTGACTTATCTAGTGGGTCTTCTTCCACCACTTCCGCTGACACTACAACTAATTTAAGAGCACTAAGCGTTGCTCTTGTAAATCAAAAGGCTCCAGAGAAATTTGATGAATACTAATTCACGGACAGCTTCACAATCAATGGTGGCAGTATGCTTGCAACTCTGGCTGCTTTTCTCATAGGGAGACAAATCTTAGTTAGCATTCACGACTGCTTCAACGAAAATGAAGATGACCACAAACTCAGCTTGATCTGCTAACTGTTGAAGCTTGTCAAGAATACCATGACATATGCACCAATCATTAAATTTATCCAAAGTTCATGGTACATCCTTTGTTTCTGTGTGTTCCTTCAGCTCATCAAGCTCGACAACAGCAACGTGTTCAACAGAGTCTCCATTGCACTATGCTTTCTGACGATTGCAGGCTTTGTACTATGTTCGTTGTTCTTTTTCTACAAGATCAACTTCTGCAGGACTGAGGACAAGTTCGATGATAAATACGACTCCCTCTATTTCTTCTACAAGCAAGAGTCCTTTTGGGCACGCAACTTTTCTTTCTGGATATTCATCAAGAAGGCTGTGCTGATGCTCGCGCTGATTGTGCTCTATGATTGGCTGTATGTTGGACTGATTGTAATGTCATCGATTTGTGCTGCGTTTGGAGTGTTTATATTCTTTGTAAAGCCATACACTCTGCCAAGAATGAACGATTACCACATAATCTCAGAAGCTTTCCTGATAATTTGCTTTGGGATTATCTATCAAATCGAGCTCTGCAACGTGCAAATCAACTCCAACCTTTCGCAGAGCATCACACAGGAAATCGTCGCTAAAAAAGTAATTCAGGCTAATTTACTTTGAAACCATAATAGAAAACTATTTGTTTGTGTTATTTCTGAATATTTAAAGCTGTTTCTTGGCTGGTGGCTCATCATCATAACGATCTTGCATATTTGTCTCCTGATCTTCGCTATCAGCACACTCATGTGGAAGGAAATTCAAAAGAAAATGGAGTACTACAAGATAAAGTTCAATCGCTTTTGTCTGATCATGTACATCGTCTGCTTCAGCAAAATTGAGTTCTTCTTCATTTCGATAGTTGCATACTACTTCCCTTCAGCTTCTTCGTATACCCAGGGAGAAACGAAAAAATAAGTCTGGCTGTAATAATAAGAATAATATTTGAGCATCTCTCCTTCTTCATTGAATCAAATTACTTTAAAAACAATTTCAAACCTTGCTTCTAATCTGCTATTCTTTTTGACTGACTTATTGATCGTGTTTGGTTTGAAAGTCCGCAGTTACTCACAGAACTGAAAGCATTCCATAAGACATTCATGGACTGCACCTCGAAAGGACATTGGAAACAAAAATCAATGGTGCTCCTGCCGGTCAGCAAGGCTCTTCAAATGTTTGAAAACTCTAAGACTTCCTATTCGATTGGTAATTCTAGCCAGTTATTGATGATAACTTCTTTGGAGTTATTAATAACAAATTTGCTTATTTTTAGGGGAATTCGTGTTCATGATGGACAAAAAGGAGAACAAGAGATATTTCAAAGCCTGGGTCTATTGCGATGCTTATCAGGATTAGCTCCACGAAGAAGCCTCCAGATACTTTGACGAGCGCAAGAAACTGTCCAAACACTATGCCGAGAGGTACAGTAGGAACTCACTGTACTAACAAACCACTAAGAGAGAAGATAACGAAGAAGAGCGAATCCAATACGACACTCAGTTCGGAGAAACTGCGAAGGCTGATAACTTATTGGCACACTTTTCAGAGCCCAATCTTAGTGAGTTGTACAACATTGTAACCTTCCGCAACTACTGGAACTTTCTCCATGAAGACATTTCTCTGGATGATTTCAAGAAGAAACAAGAATTCTCTGAAATGTATTTCCAAGACTCTCAGCCAGAGCCGGAAGAGACAGTGGAGACTAAAAAGCAGACAGATAAGAACGATTCACTAGACAACTCCATGAGTAAGATGGGAGCAGATAATTATCAAAACATCACCTTCGTCATGGATGAGAACTATTTCGATCGGATCCGTGTCAATCGCTGTTAGTGTCCATATTGCAATTAGATCTACTTCTCAAAGGTAAGATGATTTGTAAGTGCTTTCCACGTTCTTAACCGTTTTGAATTATCTCTCTCTCTTTTCAATAGGACTACGTCGATCAAGTCAGCTGGAAGGTATTCTAGTGCTTAAGAGATAACTACTTACGACCATCAGATCTACTTCGTGCATTATGCACATTCGATCTTTAGACAACATTGTTCATAAAGAACGTACTTAATGAGCGACTCAATATGCTGAATTCAGGGCTATCTATCACAGCAGAGGAGATTGAAAACAACAACGACGAGGAAGAAAGTGATCCTGAGGAAGAAGACACTGTGCCAGAAATGACTTCTCACACAAAGATTCCTTCGTATCTGGATTCTACAAGACAGCTTCAAGCAACTTTGTTAGTGCCAAGATAAGAAATTGAACTAACAAATATCCAGCCGATCAAAAAAAATAAGTACGAGCTGTACAAACAGGAAAAAGAGAGACAGCTGCTCGAGTAAGCCAAGCTCAAGAAACGAAAATAGAATTTCGCAGATTCTCAAGAGAAAATGGTCAGGTTCAAAGTTTTCAAATGGATACTCCAATGAAAAAAGACCTAATGCACCATAAGTTATAAAAAGAAAGAAAAAGTAACAAAACGATAGTAAGAGCTAATTAGAGTATTCAATAGATTAGAATTTGTTTGTCAATCAGCAACTACACTCATAATAAACGTTTTAACAAATCAAAAAGACATATTTATTTGAGATTAAACACAGCATTTGCTATTTTAGCATGGATAAATGCTTCATAATTAAACTATAGAGGGAAAAGGGTATTTTAAATTAGGGTACAGATATGCTTCAGCCACGATGAAATCTATTCTATTTATTTATTTGAATCAATTGTCTAAGCGGGTTATTTGAATTTTCATTGAAAAAAAGGCTATTTTTTAGTGTAATTTGTCTCATAGATTAATTAGGATTTAAAGTTTATGAAATAGTTCAAGTTAATCCGAAGCAGAGAAACCATTGTTTTTATTATTTTCAAAGATATTCACTTGGAAATGAATGAATCACCTATTTATTAATATCCTTCTAGTGCTGCTGGTATGTTTATCTCCTAAGAATATCAAAATGTAGAGTGTAGAATTACACTTAATTAAAGACAATATACTAAAAGAGGAAGAAACTGTTAAATATGTTTGAAAAATATAGATCTTAATGTGATTGGATTGTCTTTACAGTTATTCATAAGGCTGGTTTAACCAAAAAGTAAAGAAGGATCAATTATTTTTGGGGGATTATTTTTGATAATTTGCAGATGGAAGGGATTATAGATAGAAGGAAGGTTAAAAGAGGCAATGAGAATCCTACTACTGTTTTCTGGATTCAATCCGAGGGGAATAGTGAAACTCAAATCAGAAATTAATTTTTGTTTTTCTTTATGTCGATTTAATGATAGCCAAGATTTGAGGGCTT
>Ga0302271_10001018_pt1 | contig 27348 bp, 30 predicted proteins | sample III_Bog_N1_1_FD_198767 | JGI IMG/M metagenome (GOLD analysis project Ga0302271, IMG submission 198767) | Peat permafrost microbial communities from Stordalen Mire near Abisko, Sweden - III_Bog_N1_1 | ecosystem: Environmental > Terrestrial > Soil > Wetlands > Peat | place: Sweden: Abisko... | reverse complement strand
CAAGGGAATCATAGTTAGTACACCTTCAAAGAACCTGTTTGTGTTGATAATCTTCATTTTACTTGTTTCTTCATAAGACATATCAATTGATATTGTCTGAAAACAAGAGTTTTACCAAATAGATTGCTTTTTTCGAGTTTATCATAGAAAATAGCTATTTTAGTAGTAGAATTATTAGATAAGAAAGGATATTGTTGTGTTTAGAGCGTTTTGTATTAGTTTTCTGTGATGGAAGTCTAGTTGTAAAGGAAGAGAGAGATAATGTGTTGTAGAAAAAGCTGTCAAATGAATTGAGCAATCCACTTTTTATTTTTAATCAGATCATAAGCAGAATTCATTCACTTATGATATGGTTTAATCAGCCATTTTAGGGAGATGAGATTATGATATATGAGTGGAGTCACTTGAACTGAAAGACAAATCATTAACATTAACAGATAATTGTTCGCTGAAACTAGAATATTTCTTAATTAGAGGAGCCTGAACGCAGAATTCGTCTGAGGAGAAGGTATCTTGACTGGATTCAGCAGGATGAGCTTGTGCTTTCACAGGGGATCTGTCATTTGAGACGATTAAGAAATTGAAAGATTCTTGGTTGCTCTAGATCAATGGAGCAGCTGGAGCAGCAGAAGCAGAAGGGAGGAAGTCTTAAAGATCGATATTTACTTTATCCATTGAGAACATCATGAACATTTCTGATTTTAGTTTGAGAAGAAAAAAAGTGGCTTATAAAGTTAGTGATTATTTTATTTTTTTCGCTGACAAATTTTGAATTATGATTAAGTAATTATTTTAAATTTTTGGAGAATGCTCTTAATATGCATTTCTATTGATTTGGGAGCTTATTTTGTAATAAAGAGAAACTCAATGCCTTCTTGGCTGCTTCCCTAACTTGATAGGTAATTAAAAATACCCAATGTATAATATTTGTTTTTAAATTTAACTGTTAAATTCATAGTTTAAAAACCTGTTTTCAAAAATATTTCTTTCAAGAAAATAGTATGTACAATATTGATTTTAAAATGAAAAATAATTTTTGAATTTTTTTTTTTAAACTCATCTGATAACAAACAATTGAAAATAGATAAAAATGGACATACATTTAGTCAAAGATATCTATGTTATAAGTAGTTTACGGGGTGCTATGATTATGTTGCTATTGAGATGGTTTATGCTTAGCAGTTTGAAGTGATTTTTTTAAATTTATTTTGTTTTGTTTATTTTTCAATTTATTTTTACAATTAATGTGTTTAATTTATTTTTACAATTAATGTGTTTAATTTTTAATAATCCTTTAACGGATTCACAATTCATCTGAAATTATTTAAATTTCAAGATTTTCTTAGATTATTCTTCTTAATTGAAGTCAATAATCAATCTTTTTTAATGCTTTTTTCCTCTAACTATTTTCCCCTACTTGCCTCTCCTCTTTAAGATTTTTCCAATAATTTTTCGCTCTTTAGATTTTCGAAAACGTTTTTCCTCCTCCAACTTTATTCATCTCTTCAATTGGTAACTATTGAGGGAGAAAATGGAGTTCAGAAACTCTTGGGGCGGTAACTTGCGGGTCTAGAAGGGCTGAATCTGTCAGAAGCTCAAAAGTTATTGTCCTTTCAAATATCATTCTGCTTCGTCGAAGAGATCAGTGCTAGCTTTCTACAAAATAGAGAAATCTAACACTTGTTAGTCTCAAGTCATAGCTACATAGGCTTCATCTCAAATGTGGGGTTATTCCTCAAATGGCCAGTGCTCATTTTGAGGAACAGGATGGTTTTAATAAGCATCAAAGGAGTTCGTTCAGAAGCGGTATTAGATAGAAACTTCCAATGATATGCCGTATTAAACTGCGTCCAAGAGAGGAGCTAAGCGAATCTTACTACAAGTATTCGACGAAGCTCGCACGAAAACAAATACAGTGATTTTAAACACTTGAAAAGTTTAAAGCTGCTTGTTTGATCTTCTCTTCTAACTTCTTGCAGTTAAGCGTAAGAAGGACCACAGGAGTAAGGTAAGCGAATTCACGAATTGAGAATCCAATCTCGATGCTACATTGATACAACAAACTAAACGCATGCTGAGAGGTTAAAAACTGTCTTCTGTTGAGAAGACTGTAATTCCCAAGGGTGGTGCTTCCTTTGTTTTTTGCATGTGATCTTCTAAAATGTCTGTCAGACAGGAAAGAATCACAGCAAAAAGGGTTCCAAAGGAAGAGGGAATTGCTGTTTGTGAACGATGGTTATCACAAACAGTTGGTTGTTATCTTATTCACAACTATGCGAATCACTCCTAGAACTCCATCCCCTTTTGCTAGTGGTAATGGTAATTTCATAGGAAGTGCTATTTTCAAAGTCGAGTTGATGAATATTTAAAAAGTTCATGGATGCGTTGCTGTCTGATTGTCTCAAAGCAGTCGAGGTGTTTGGATCCGCCTGGAGGGTAACTGGGCCGGTGGTTATTTTTTAAAACTAAGGATCACGCTAAAAACTGTTGAGATGAAAGATAGACTATGACAAGAGACCTTTCTTTTTGTTTCAGGCCTTTCTTAATTTGTTTCTCTAGTTTAATTAATAGGCTTGGATTTATACTAAGAGAATTTTTGATTAATCTTGTTTTAACGGTTATTTGAATCCCATTACAATGTGAGGAAGAGGAAGGAATTATTATTAAGCTTTTTGAATGAATTTGATTAAAAATAATATAAATAATTGTACAGCGAAATGTGATTTGTTGAAGCTTTGAATTAGTTTTAAAAATTCAAGATTTGCTAAGATCTATTTAGATTAACAAAAATATCTTAAAAAATATTACAAAAAAAGATAGAGGACAAGAGAATTACATACTAATTTATATGAGAGTGGGGAGAAAATGAAACAAACCAGGATAATATCATTGGAATAATTTTGAATTTGTTTATTTGTAATTCCAGACAAAAATTGAATTGATTTGTATTAATAGTTCTAACGGAATATATGCTAACTGGGGAGAGAACACAAAACTGATATCAAATTAATATGTCCTTTTCAAAGGAAATGAGACAATATTTTATTAGTTTATTATTGCTTTTCTTTTTGTATTTCAGAAATAACCTTCAAAAAGGCATATCGATAAAGGAATAATAGTGCAAACTATTTTAATATTTTCAACTTTTTGTTGAAATGTCAAGTTAAAAGAAAAAGTGAATTTTCTATTTTTCATTAAATCATATATCTACTTAAGAATTTGAGCATATCTGTTTAAAATAAGAGCTAAACAGGGATTAAGAGTGGATTAATTGCTTTTTTATTATAACCCTGTTAATAAGGTTTTTTCATGCTGATTAGGTATTTGAATTTCAGAGATTCACTTTAATTACTCTTTATTGAAAGTTAATTTAAAATTAGTTAATTAAGAATACTAGCATTATTTAAAATATAATAGCATACTAGAAAGAAAGTGAGAGAACTATTTAGAAACTTCTGAATTCAAAGAAACTCATCTAAAAAGAATAAATCTTAGAAGAGTGAAAAATAATTAATTGATTCTTTAATCTGAAAAAAAAAAGCTTCTTTATCTTTATTAAAAGCTGTGATTGCTTGATCAAACCAATCCTTTCAATAAATTGTCCTTCCAATTTAAAAATAAATATTTCTCAAAGATTAATAAACAAAATAAAAAGAAAAACTTGGTTAAAAAGCATCTTACAAATGAACAGATCTCTCGGCTCATCTTTTGGCTCTAAATCCGCACTTACTTCTTCAAGCGTCGGCAACAACAAAGGCGGTTTTTTAAACAGACTTCAACGCATCTATGCTGTTCTCTAAAATAGATTCATGTTTATCTACAGAAAGTTCGGCAAGTGTCTCTGGGTCGGAACAACTTGTAAAATATAATTATTAATTCATATGGTATTTTAGCCTAAAGCATCACAACGCAAGGAAAGTTGAGGATGAATATTCGCTTCTATAATATCAGAGAAAAAGAACAGTTTATAGACAAATCATTGTCCATTTATTTTATTGTCTAGCTTTTGCATCATTTTTCTGATTTTATTTTAATTTATTTTGTCAAAATAGCCTTCATTTTCCTAGCAATTCCTACTTATTTTTGCCTCGTCATCGACTAATAGCAATATCTCATGAAGATGAGTCAAATCATGCAGGGTCAAGAAGGATTCGGACGTAAAAAGATTAGATTTTTATCCAAATATTTTTTTGGTTTAGTTTGAATATCAACATGAATTTACTTATGATTTTGAATTATTTCAAGCTGTCTGAAGAAACCAAAGGAAGAATCAATAAAAGCGATCAAGCGATTTAAGGATAATTAGGAGATAATATCCCTCTATTTTTCTTCTTTATTAACTATTTCGATGATAAATTGTAACCGTATGTATTAAATGCTAGTAAAAGATGTTTGCAATTTGATAAGCTCAGTTTAACCATTCTTTGCTGTATCCTTTGTTGAAAGTCATTAGTTAACTATTTTTATTACCGTGATTGATGCCATTTTTGAGTGTTTGAATCCCACAAAAAAACCAGATCAATTTGCTAAAAGGTTGTTTCATAAAGCAAACATAATATAAAAAGCATAAGGAATTAATAAATCTTTCAAAAGAACTTAAACAAATTCTTGAATACCAATACCCTAAGATTCTGCATTTTAAAGATTTCTTTGATTTTACATGATATTTGTTATTTTTCTAATTTTATTGAGGAAATTAATTTTCTTTTTAATCTGCTACTGAATTGAATCATCACATTGCTCCTTTTTCTATCCCTTAAAAAGCAACTCCCTTGAAATGATTCTATCCAAAAAAAATCAAAAAAGAATAAATATTTTTTGAAATAAAACAAACTTACCTATGCAAGAACTAGATATCGAACATATTGATAAAAGCTCCTTTGTATGCTACTAGCTTAAGGATGACTCACTGTATTACGGAGAGGTTATTTATCAAAGTGCAGATGGCAAGTACTTTGATCCAAAAACAGAACCTGATGCAGCTTCGAAAGGAAAACCTTTACGCCATGGATTTGGAATTTAAATAACCGGAACATCAAGTGAAGATTTTCAGTGCAAATATGAGGGATATTGGGATAAAGATAGACAGCATGGAGCTTGTCATTGCTGGTATACAGATAAAGCTATTTATGAAGGGAATATGAAGTACAACAATAAGGAAGGATAAGGCAAATATGTCTGGGCAAACGGAGATGAATATAATGGCACATGGCGTAATAATAGATTCGAAGGCACTGGAACGTTCACCCATCATAGCGTAAGATTTGGAATCAAATTTGAAAATTTCAAGCATTATTTGCTTGTTTTATGGTGACGATAATTCAAATTACCTTAGGGAAATGTATTGAATGGAGTATTTAAAAACAACTACTTTATGAAAACGAATTCTCTATTCGTGAATCCATTTCTTTCTGGTGAGGAAATCCAAGCATTCATTGAGCGCAAGAATGCTATTGATCTTGCTAAAGAAAATAACAAGAAACATACACTGTTCTTCTTCGAAAAGGTCTTTTTATTATTTGTATTAAGTTACTTAATAAACTTCTAACAATTTTAATTCTGCAGATTTCCAATCTAGACGATGTAGCTGGATTGATAAGAAAATCGAATGCGAATAAGAGAATACCACTCATAGTTAGCTCCCATCAGTATTTATTTTAGAGAATCAGGTTGTTTTTGTCCTGATTAGAAATGTTTGATATTTGTTTTTGGCTAGGCTTGGAGCACATTACAAAGAAGTATTCGATAGAGTAAAAACCGCAACTAAAAGGAACTGGTATGATTTTGATTTACGACAAGTCTACTTGATGAAAAAGACAAACTAAGATAAATATAAATAGCTCATGGTAAGATTCATTACAGAAAAGAGATAAAGGAGTTATTCTAAGAGTCAAAAGTTCTTTATTTTTAACTTTATTTTTTCTGACCTGCTGAATAGATCCAAACCAAGAAGAATCTAAGTAATGTGCTCATAAAGGGTGAGACATTTCTTCTGAATTTAGATGACTCTGCATCTGGAAATTACGAGGACGTTTTCTATCCTGACATCAGAGAGTTTTACAGTTCTGAATAGCTTCCAAGTGAGATATGGAACATTGAATACTTGAACAGAAAATAAGTTTATGAGAGAGTGCTATCAAATACAGATAATAGTCCTAAGTCTCCATTGGCTTCGGATTATGCTATTGCAGCTTGGTCGAAGTATACAATCGATGAAACTTTTGACAACAAAAAGATCATTGAAAAAATTGAGAGGAGATTCAGCTCAATCATACCAATGGCTAAGATAGATCTGATTATACTTATGTAATGATGTAGAAAGATAGTCTGTGTTATGTATTGGAAATGAAAACAAACGTGAATAGAAGTTTAAACGAGAAAAGTTATCTTTTTTTATTAAAATTCGAATGAAAATAAGAGTATTATTGAAAGAAAAACCTTGCAGATAAAGCTGAACATCATTTTAAAATATATTTTGTTTATATTATTCTTTGATTTGGATTGCCCAAAAAGTTATAAATTACTCAACACAACTCTTAAATAAATTGTAATCAAAAAATAATTTAGTAGACATGAGCAGTAAAGCCAAAGATGCTGTCTCTGCTGCAGCTCCTTCTAAGGATTCAAAACCAAACACAAATTTGACAGCAACGAAAAAGTAATAACAACAGTAATCATAATAGAAATAGCAATCTGCTCCTCAAGGAGAGCGAAATACTGAAGGGATTCCAACTCAAGAAGCAAATAATGCCTCAAAAATGGCAAAGAAAACGGGAATTCCAAGAAACGTTAATTCATACGCTCATTTCTTAAAACACGAGTACATCACAGAGTAAGATATTGAATGGGTACTCAAGCTGCGTAATCAAGATGATTCTCTTAAAGAACGTCTTGCACACATACCAAATGCTCCTTTTTCTGTTTCGGATAAGAAAATCCTAACGATGGAAAAATCTCATAGTATTAAAGATGTAACTTTGAAAAGAGGAAATTTAGTCAACGTAGAACATCTTGTTCGGCATCGTTTAGGGCCAACACCTTCACTAGGGACAGTGTAATTTGAGACGGGCTTAAGAGACTATGAGGATAAAGAAGCTAAGTTTGTTTAGCTCGAAAAAGGATGGTCAAATGTACCTAAAAAAGATCGAAATGAATTTCCTAAATTTCTTCCCAAACTTAAAGATGAGCTGCAAATGCGCAAAACTTTAAAGAAAACTGGAAGCATGGGAGAGCTCTATCATGACGGATTTGATAGATATCTCAGTCTCCCAAAATACAATGAAAAATTTGGCTACAAGAATATCTCAATAAATACTCATCTCATCTAGCCAGATTGTTTCTCATCTACAGTTCACTGGGAGACTTCCTTGCGATGAAGAGAGAGATCCCCTTTATAAGATTAAAATATTATGAGACTTAAAATTGCTTTATTTTTTTCTACTATTCTTAAATATTAGTTGATTTAAGATTTGCAGAGTTGGTAATGATATGATAAGCTTGAAAAGGGAAAGTGAATTGGGAAAGCATTATTATTAAAGAATTCTACTGGAAATTTAAAAAAGCTATTAACTTGTAGATATAAATCGTTTATAAAAGGAAATAGAGGGTTTTTTTATAATTAATATGTTATTTTATAAGATAAATCCGTTTTCAGTCGTCACTAAGGAGAATGCAAGTTCCTGATAGAATCCACTTGTTGGGATCGGAATCTTCACTTTCCATATTAAGGTTGGCTGTGAATACGTATGTCTAGCCTCTTGCAGATGTCACATAGGTTGGGCAGTCATATTGACCATTCACTTTTTTCTTGTCTAATGGCACAGCTACTGCGTTGATAACGGGCATTCTAGGATGTAATTCCTTTGGTTTTTGCTCGATAAGATAGCCATCTTGACCCTAACCACCTAATTCCCATGCTGCACCTTCAAGATAAACACCGTGGATGTAAGCACCGTTTTCAGCAGGTCCAACTACTTCTTCGTGTCCTTTAATTGCTGTGACGTTGGTCTAAATTGCAATCTAAAATAAAACAAAAAAAAGATTAGAAACAGTTAGAATAATTTTTTGATTTTGCTTACGCCATCTAGAGGAAGGCCTTGTGCTCTAGCAGTAAATTGCATAATAGCTGTGAGATAAGACATAGGGTTAAAGAGATACGATATGCAGAGGGATTTAGGAGTGATTAATTCCTTGAACCATTCTTGAAGTTAAATGTTTCTTTCGATGAGATCAGCAAACCATAAAACTAGAGGTTTCCTGGAGAAATAAGCTTTCTTTTCCCAATTATCTGGAACTTTATTGAAAGAAAGGGATTGTTGAAGGTTTTCCATTGCATCAGTCATGTTGAGAGCACCTGTCAGACCTAAGCGGAGATCTTCTAAAGATGATTTGATTTCTGCAAGCAAACCGTTCATACGCTCAGCTTCTTAAAGGCAGACGACGATATAAGGAGTTCTTTCTTTAATCTTATCTTCGACTGTAAGCATATTGAATTCATGAGGACATCTGATCTTGAAGTCAGTTAGAGTTATCATGACTCCATCATCCTTTTTAGCTGCACCGCCACCTGAAGAACCTCCCTAGACCTCCAGAACGGTAGAGAACACTTGCTCGCAGGTCTGAGTCAAGTAACCGATTTCTGCATTTGGATGCATACCAAACATTTAAGGTGACTCAATGGGGAGTTTCTCTTCGATGTATTTCTTGTAGGCCTCGTAATCGAATTTGCTTGGGTCAGGAGACTTGAAAAGAGGAGCTAAGTTGAAGTTTTGTTATAAAAGCTCAGCTCTGAGGAGAACCTTGAGATATGTCCTGTTTGTTCTTCTGTCCCAATCCTGTTTGATATTCAATTTGTTAGAATACAATAGTCAATAAATAATAAAGTATTTTACATCAGTAATGTGGCCTCCGTACATAATTTCACCAAAGATATATCGGAGATCATCCCAAGGCACTTGATCATACTTGGAGAGATAATTGAATAGTACATCAGCGCAGATTGTCAGATCACCATCGTTGTAGTTATAGACTCTTGACCAACCTTAAGTACCGAATTTCTTACGGCCGAGCATTAAACTATGGAAGAAGCAAAGTGCGAACAAGCATGATTTGAATTCAGTTGGTTTCTTATCACACTTATCCAGGAAAGCCTAGTCGAATTTATTGTATGCTCGTCTTAAGTTGGCTTTGAGATACTAAGGTGCTTCATTAGCAACTTTGAGAGACAATTACAGAATAGACTCAGGCATGATTTGCATAAGCGGCAAGAGCACATTAGGAGGTTCTGAAGAAATGAAAACTCGGAAGTTAGGGTGAGTCTTAGGCGAGGAGAAGACACTCTCTAAGTATCCTTCAAGTCCATTTAATCCGTAAAGCCAATTTTGCATAAGATGGCAATTTTGAAGCATGATCCAATAGCCCTTCTGAGCGCAGTCGAAAATAGCCTTTTTAGCTCTGTCTTCTTGACCTTGTCCCATAGAAATATTAATGAATCTGCCGTTGTTCGAGGAAATATCAAATGTTGCAGCAACTTTTTCAACATCAGGAGTGGGGTCAACACCAGGGAAAAGAACGAAGAAGATAGGAACATTCTTCTGTGTTTCAGCGAAAACTTCCATAATGTTGAAAGGAGGTTGTTCCACGTATCGCTCTCCCATTTTTTCATGAACGAATTGACTGAGAGCTGAAGGTAATCTATCAGGACGTAAGGCACGGAGCAAGAGCAGTCTGTGGAATTTAGATATTTCCTTGAATGCTTTGGGAAGATCAGCTGATTCTGCTTTTTCTTCGCTGTACCACTTCTTCCACTGGAGCACATCCTAGAAACAAAATATTTTAAAATTAATGAAAGTTAAATTATGAATTTGGTGTTGTTACTGTCTCAAGAGACTAGCAGAAACCTTAGAAGACATGGATTTATTCGAGGGCTCTGCATGCAGCCCAAATAGCATCACCGAGGAACGATTTTAGAGAATCAGGAAGGGGAGTAGGATTACTGTCAATCTTTCCGATAACTAGATGGTCGACCTCATCAGAATCAAGCTCTCCTGATCTGAGAAGCACCCTAAGACAAAGCATCGTGACTACAATGAGTTTGTGAGTTTCAAAGAGTCCTCTGCGAGTATTTTGATAAGCAGTGTAGGTTAGAGATTCGATCAGTTCTTCTACACGTTTCTTGAGAGAGCGCGGACTCATTGGCTCGTCTAAGTCTCCCCCTTTCTTTTCTGCAACTTTTTCCTCAGCTTATGGTTTATCTTCTTCTTTCGCTTCTTCTTCATTATTCTCATTTTTCTCATCTTCTTCTCCTTCTTTATTTTCACCTTTTTCAGCAGCTTTTTCGTCTTCTTTGCCTTCTTTTGCTGGTTCAGCATGTTTTTCTTCTTTTTTAGCTTCTTCTTAAGGAGCAGCATCTTTGGATTCTTAATGTGGTTTATTCTCATCATCGTCTTCGTGATCATGGACAGGTTAGACTTCATCTCCATAAGGAATCATATTATTTACAGAATACATCTTATTTTCTGAAATAGCATCGATAGCTCTGTTGATTACAACAATGAATGACTCCAGGGAATATTTATAGAAAGAGTGAATCTTAGGCAGATCTGAAAGCAAGAAGTAAAACAATGCACCACGAGATGCTGCTGAACGATAGAGCTCAGAGGTTTCGTTAATTTTAGCTTCAGTTATCTTAGCTGCAGCAACTTTCAGAGAGATTTCCTGAGAGAGTCTCTTGGAGTTTTCTAGATTTTCAATCAAAGCAATATCATCGAGGATATCACCTTTGGCATTAGCTAGCTTGTACAGCAATTCATCTTCTAAGTCTTTCAGTTTAATCTTGAAATCGTTTTGTTGAGTAATCAGCTCAATTTTCATCTTTGCTAGATCTGGTCTTTCACGTGCTACGACTAGAGAAAGCAACTAATCTCCAAGACCAACTTCAGTGACAGTGAAGTTGATTAACGCTGACTCGGCTTAGACTTCAGGAGGATAGTGAGGATTGGATAGCTTGGTATGGAGGAATAGCTTGAAAGTGTTATGAAGAACAAGATCTTTTCCTGCGAATTTAACAATTTTATTCTTACCCCTTTTAATAAAGGAACGAGCAATCACAGGCATGAGAATAGCGTCAATACGCTCGCTCATGTTTTCGATGATGCATGAATATCCATTCTCGATAGCTGTTTCTAGATCACGGTTGATGTTTTTGGAACCCAGACGGAGCATCTTAAGATTATTATTTTTTTCTTTTTCACGAATCCAAGTAATACCCTAGAGTTGTGGGTCGATCATCAAGGGATAACGAGCAGAGTTTGTCAAAATTGTACCATTTTCAATAGACACAGAGTCATTGGGAAGCTTTTGTTTGTTCCACAGAGCAATAGTTGACTCGTCAGTCAAAATTTTAATTGGATTTGGATCAGGAGACATTGGAACAGCATTATCCTTCATGAATTTCATGAAACTTTCGTTGATCATGATGTTTCTGAATTTTTTGTTGAATGGGCCTGAGTAACTTACGAATGAAGAAGCTACGAGGACATCACCGACCATGAGTTTGAGTTGCTCTTCGAGGACTACAATAGATTTTCCCCAACGTTCGTTTTCACTGGACAAAGCTGTAACGAGTCTCTGAGCAAGGTTTAGTCTTCTTGCACATCTTTCAGCCTCAGCAATCGATGCATTTTTCTCGCTAATAGCCTTATCGAACTCAGCTGTGAGCTTGGAGAGTTCTTCGTTGAGTTTCTTCACAACAGATTCGACTTCATTTAACTTAACTGTAGCCTCTTCAAGTTATTCTGTAGCTTCCTTGAGAGCCTTACGCTTAGGCTCAACGTCTTGAATAACATCATAATACTTAACAATATTAATGACCCATGAGCAGACACCCTTTGCTGCATTAGACTTGGTAGCCATTGTTTCGGGAGTGAAGGATGGCATGGAGAGATATTGATTTTTAACTGCGTTAACGTTTATTGCAGGGACTAAGTTAGCATCGACAACATCTTTGAAAGAGAGGAGCTTAGCTAGATACTCTTCTGGCGATTTCATGAGCTTCAAAGCGCTCTTCCATGAGATATCTTTGGGCTTTTTGTTCTTATCAATTTCGATAGCCTCGTTGAAGTAACCAGCCAGGAGATAGATGGTAGCTGAGAACACTTCAGGCACACCTGGAGGAGGACTTGCCCAAGATTTAGCGGTACGGAAATCGTCTTTTTTAATTGAATCAAGTGCAGCTTTAGCTTGCTCAATGAGAGGGATAGCTGCATCAAGATCCTATTAGGTTGAAGATTTTTACGCTTCAACGTTCAACTTGATGGTTGCGCACTTGTCAGCTTCAATCTAAGCTTTGCTGTTTTCTTTTTCGACTTTGTCTTTTTCTCTTCCAACAACTTCAGCAAAAGCATCAGCTTCTTTCTTCTTGGCCTCTGCTTCGACTTGCTTGAGCTTGACTTCTACTTCAATGACGGACACTTGTTCAGCGGTTTCTTTGAGCTTGACAAGACCTGTTTCGTAACGTTCCTTGTTCTTTTCCAAGGCGTCTCTCTTCTGCTGGAGCATATTTGTGAACAACGAAATAAGTTCTAAGAAGGATTTAGGGGTTGTGTAGGCGTGACGACGTTCTTGCTCGAGTAGTTTCTGACCAAGGTCATTGACAACAGTGAAGGAATAGGGCATGAACTTAACAACGGCATCTCTGACTTTATCTTCACCGAGATCAATCGGCTCAAGGAAAGATTTAGCGACATTGAAAAGTGCTTCATATGGCCAGGGCTGGAACCAGTCAATGACAGTGCAGTTAACCAGTGCTGGGAATTATCGAGCTCTTCTACGCATATCGCCTACTGGAGAGAAGCAGATAGCCATGTGGAGGTTCTTTTTTACTTAATCGATAAACCAAGTCCAGCAGTTTTCACGAGTATCAGGTTTACCTTCGCTCTTCACTTTTGGCCTGACTTAATTGATGATTATTTCCTTTTCGTCAAGAGTGTAGAGCTCAGCGATTTCACCAGAAGACAGTAAATCGTTAATGTAGACAAGGAAACGCTCATTTGTGATTTATCCTTCTGTGAATAGGAACAGAATTCCTTCTTCTCTAGGACCACATTTTTAGTACAAGGTTTGAAGATCACTTCGAAGATCACCCATTGAATAGGAAGTTGAAATGGTGATTGAGAAAGTGGAGTAGCCCATGATGAAAGAAGCGAGCTTTGAGAGAGACTGCTTGCCTGAACCACCAACACCAACAAGGAGGGCATGACCTGAAGAAGGAAGAACAATACGAGTAATACGGCAGACGTGTTTCATGGCATCCTCGAACAAGACAAGACCCATAAAGGCATTGTTATCATTATACTCTCTCAGAGCCTCAGAGATGTGCTTTTCCATATCGTTATTTGCAATTTAATCATAGAATCTATCAGAGTTGATACCCGAAATGAAGTTACAGAAAATGAGATTCTCTGGGGTATTTCCGAAGTACCTTGAGAAATTGAATTTATTCGAGAATTACTTCCTTACGATTTCAAACACACTTTCTTTGTAAGTCTTGAGATTCTCAGCAGAGACGAGACGATCACCGTAGGTACGCTCGCACTCGTGGATCCAGAGCTTAATGAGTTTATCGGGCTCGGTAAACTTGTTTGGATCGGAGAGAAGAAGTCCTTAGAAAATATTGGACATGTGTCTCAAGTTAAACTCGTAGTGGAAGTTGATGGCTGTTTTTCTGAAATTCGTAGTAACAGCTTGATGGAGGGTTAAGGTTGCTCTGACGATGACTCCGGGGTATTCTTGAATGCTACCTTTGAATCGCTTAAGATGGCCGTTCAGGAATGTGATGTAAATGAGAGAAAGAGACTCATTATCAGGGAAAGGAATTGAAATTGTCCAGAAATGTCTCTGATAACGTGGGTTGACGAAGAAAGAACCAGCAGATGGATTCATGGCAGCTAGGACTTGAGTATTGATGATATCCTTGAGACTGAGTTTGCTGACATCATAGAAATGACCATAGTCAGCCATTTCTCTTAACAAACCGATAGCTGTTTAAGTATCATAGGCATCAAGTTGAGGCATGTTTAGATCATCAACGAAGTATATCAGTTAGACTCTACCAGCAGGTCCATACTGGCGTCCAGCTTTCTTTTCAAGAGTCTACTCGATTTACCCTTGCAGATAGGTAGAATCTGTGTAGTAGTTAAAGTTAATGAGTTAGTAAGCGAAATTCTCAGGCTTGGCTTGAACGATCTCTTTTAAGATACCCTTTGCAAGTTGAGTTTTACCGCAACCTGAGTTTCCGATGAGCAAAGAGGGATGCTTAACCATGAGGTAGGATTTAATGAATTCGGATGTGGCAATAGTTTCGATAGTGTTGACTGTCACGTTACCCATGGTCTCAGTCAAGGGATCGAAGTCCTTGTTTTCGAGCTTTTTACTCCATTCTGTGAACTTGGAGGTATCACTGGTTTGGTCAACAAAATAGTCAAAGATAGTACCTTTGTTTGGGAATTTGACTGCAGTTTTCCATGCTCCTTTCCACCAAGTTGAGAATTCTTTGCGGTAATCGATAGAATCTTTTTCAGCTAGCGAACCACCAACAGCCCAAATTAAGGCATACACGAAGAGATACTCTAGATTCTTGATATCTCCCTTCAATAATGTCTGCAAGGATTTGCAAATAGAGATGACTTGAGAGATAGGAGTGACGGGCACCAAGAATTTGCAATGTTTCTTGATGTGGTCGAGAGTTCCTGGAACATATTTTCCAAAAAGAGTATCAAGATTTTTACTCATTTCTTAATCTGTGGGGAATTCTTATTTGATCCAAGATTTGACATAGCATCGCCATTGATAACCTACTTCGTCGGAAATGTAGAGAATACCTGCACGAGACACGGTGGCAGGTGTAGCAAATCGCAAGTCTCTGATTTCAAATAGAGCTCTCATATGGGGTTTGAGAGGAATACGCTCATTGTTAGCAAGAGTGAGAATCTTGTTGTCGTCCATGACAGAGTTCATAGATTCAATCCAATTGGCATCCAAATCACCATCTAAGACGATCCATTTGGGATTAGTATCAGGCTATTCTGCAAGTGAACGAAGCATCTTTGAGAAGAGACCATCTTTCCATTCTTTGGAGGGCAAGTTATATCCGTAGAAGTCTTTAGTTGAGACGACTTTAGGATCCATATCGACAAGGGTAGTCTTTTTATTTATTTTATCCTATGCCTTTGCTAGAATCTTCCAGGTTGACGATTTACCAGCTCCAGGAGGTCCCATAACGAAGACACAATGACGAATAGCAAGCAACTCGCTGAGTTGTACAACTTTGAGAATGAATTCTTAATCAGGGTCAAGTTTATTTTCAATGCACACATCAGAAATGATTTTTTCAAATTCTAGATCTTTCTTTGGCTAAATATTAATACCAGGGAAGAGATCACCAAGCAGACCATGGAACACATAGAGATCTTAAAATGCAATCTTTGGGATGTTGAAATCACGAAGTGCTCTCATGAGAAGAGCTTGCTCCAAAATATCAGGCTCAGAACGCTTGAAACCACCAGCAACGACCAACACTGATTTAATGGCACGTAGACCCCAATCGTAGTGAAGCTGTTTAGACAGCAAATCTCTACAAAGCATGTAGAGAGTGACGAATTTCTTTGCGAGTACTTTAGCATGGATAAAACCTTCAGCCATGAGCATATTTTCGCAGATAAGCTCAAGATCAGGGACGACGACTGTAATAGGTCTGAAGAGTGCCTTAAGTCCTTCAGGAAGCTCAGCACGACCAAGATAACCAGGGTTCATTGTAATGAAGACACCGCAGGTAGGGTCAAGTGAAATTTCATCTCCTTCAATCACAAATCGCTCAACATTTTGCTTGATGGCGTCAGTTACGGCTTTGAATTGAACTGAACACACAGAGAGCACTTCTGGAAGCAAACGATTAAACTCATCAAAGCAGCCCCAGCATCCACTGGAGGCAAGTCCTTTGTAGATATTTCCCATCGATTCAAAGTTCATTTCAGATGAACAGTTGAAAACATAGCATGCTTTGGCTAGGGCATTTGCAAGATCTTTTGTTGTTTCTGTTTTACCAGTTCCTGCTGGTCCAGCTGGTGCGCAACCCATCTTCAAATGGAGAGCTTATGTAGCTGTGACGTAGATACGATCTGTGAGGGGCGTAATAACAAGACGGGGTCCATTTCCGAGATACTCATAATTGTAAGCGAATTTAGCATCTGCAATTCTGATCATAGCGTCGTTGTCTACCCAAAAGAATTTGAGTTAAGATTACCACTGGAATTCTTCTGCTTTTCTAACATGCTCGTTGATAAGACGAATGACGACATCACGAGAATGTGTGTCAATTGTAATCAGACACATGATTTTTTATCTCATGGGCTTGGATAGATCACCTTGAACTAATCCAATAAGTTCTGTCAGGAGCTTGATTGATTCATCAAGGTAATTCTTCATGACATTAACGTCACCTCCTTGCAGCTTAAGGAAGCATTCTTCGACAGTTTTTGACCATTAGATGTTGTTAACAAGAAGAGTAATCTGCGCAGGATCTTATTTGAGCCATTCCTTTCTAGCCATTGTGACAATATTCTTAAATGAAGTAGTCGCTATTTCCTTAAGTGTTCCAGTCATGGTATCGATTACATCTTGTAAATAATTTTCGACTTTGCCTGCAAGTAATCTAGCTTGAGTGAAATCAACTTCTTCTGAGCCGACGCAAGAGATCATTTTTAACGCAGTTGGACGTCCACCAGAGCCGTCTTCCTTGAGAGTGAGATTGTCAATAGCTTGGAAGATCTTACTCATGTGACGGTTGATCTTAGCTGGAGAATTACCGTTGGAAAGAATATCCAGTAGATCGTTGACTGAGACGAAGTAGAAACGAGGGAAAGCACGACGCTTGCTGTCTAAGAATTCATTGAGTGCTTTCTCGCAAACCTTCAGCTAGGCTTGGATTGACTCCAGACGCTTGAGCATGCCCTCGATCGTACAGAACTTCAGTGCGTTTTTAATATCACATCCATTTTTCATGATTTCTTTCATATCCTTATCGATGCCTACGAATTATGCGGACTCATTTGGCAGCTCTCTCTTAACTTCCTCTGATTAGATGAACAGATTTTCAAGGAAAGACCAAGTTTTCTAAACTTCTAGCAACAATTAAACCACGTCGTACACACTTCCTAGATCGTACTTCCACTTTTCAACTTCTTTTTCAAAGTAGGCAACGTACTTGCTGAGTAGCATATTGTTGATTTGCAACTAATGTTCTTCAAGTGTCTCAAAGTTGTCTTCGGACATCTTGAGTGTGTGAATATCTGTGTTCTTGTGCTGCACCAGCTCAAATTCAATATCACGCCAGAAATCAATAATTTTCTTGAGTGATTTTTCCATTTTTAGTTCTTGCTTCGATTAATCTGTGATGTCTTCAATTCCGTCCTTGAAGTCAAAGAGCTTCAGATCCCAGATAACTTCCAATTCAAGAGTCGGAGTCACTTCAAATTCTTTCTTCACTAAATCTTTCAGTTTCTTCCAATGACGACGATCTTCAGTAGTCATAGATGGATCCTTTAGCTCACCTAGCAATGGCAAGAAAGTAGCCCATTTCTTGAGCTCATCATTTATCCCGACAAATGCATTCGATCTCTTGTCAATACCTCTCAAATCAGTTAACGCCTTTCTGAGTTTTTTAATGTCGTCTTCCATGTCCATAGAGTTAATATCACCCCATTTCATTTTCTTGAATTCATCCATGACTTTCTCGGATATTTCAATGCGCTACCAGAGTTTCTCGACTGAATTAACATCGATGCGAATCTATTCCATAAGTTTCTTGCTACCGATAACAGCATCAGGGAACTCGAACATCTAAGCGAAATCTTCATATTGCTTTGACTGCTCTTCGAATTCATCGACTTTCTGCTTAACTTCTCCTATGCGCTTGAACGATTCTTGAATACCTGTTTTGTATTGGAAGAAGCTTTCCTTTTTCAGTCCATTTGCATATTCTTTCAATGTAATTTCTTCGAATTTCTTAATGTTATCTTTGGTTTTATCTGATTCTGCTTTCACAGGGTTTTGGATATCCTTTTTGACAGCTTGAGCCATTTTAGCAAGATTCTTCCATTCTTCTTGTAATTTTTTGCATCTCTTTTAGTCATTTTCTTTACCGAATTCTTTCTTTTTTAAGAAATTGAGCATTTCCTCGATGGTATCAAGTGTCAGCACATCATCATCGTTCTTTACTCTTACTTTTTCAAGATTTACCATGACATTAATGAGCTCTTGAACATTTTCTCTGATATTTTTATTTCTAATCTCGATGTTTTCTTTGGTGACTTCGATGAAATCGGAGATATCTTTGAGCTGTTTTGTAATGTAGTTAACAACTGCTGGACCAGTCAACTCATTGTTGTTAGCCTTGCTAGCCTTAACGAATCCGCACTTGAAGGGATTACCTCTAATATCGTGGAGTTCATTGTTCTCATCTTTAAACTTGATATCAATATCGAGAATCCCTTCGTCTTCACTCTTTGAAATAGCAAAACAATAATTGCGGAAAAATGAATTAAAAATAAAAAAGAGATGTTTTACAGTGAAGACAATGAAATAAGAACCATCGTCATTATCGATTATTTCAAAAGGCACGATTGAAGGATCAACATCGCTAGCAGGAGCTACTTCAGCAGGTGCTTGTTGTTCTTTCTATCCTTCTTTATTTTCTGCACCTTCTTCTCCTTCAGCTTTTCCTTCTTCTCCAGCAGCTTTACCCTCTTCTCCAGCAGCTTTACCTTCTTCTCCAGCAGCTTTTTCTCCTTCTCCACCCTTTTCATCCTTTTTGGGGTTCTCTTCTTAAGGTTCCTCATCTTATTCCTCACCATCTGGGTTTTATTTGACAACTGGGAAATCTTCTTCTTTGCGAACTTTAGCAAGATTACGAATTGAAACTATGAACTCATCTGAGCCTGACTCTCTATTCTGATCGTTTTTGTTACGAGCTTAGACTACAATAGTGGTTTTGACACCTACTAGATTCTCAAAAAGTAATCCTGAGCCATATGCGATGGTTTTTTCAGCCTTTGTATTCAGATAATAAGTAAAGGAGCTTTTTGTGATGGTGTAATCTCCCTTATTCATGCATAAAGTGACTTCGACTGAGCGAGGATGATCAAAAACAGGTGTTTCACATGCTATTTCTCTTTCATTTATGTACTGACCAGATACTTCCTTCTCCATTTTGCCTCCAGAGAATTTAACCAATATGCCTGTGTCTTTAAATCCGTCACCTTCAATTTTAATCTTTGTTTTGCCGGTAAGAGGGCCTAGAGCAGGTTTTAGAGAAGCGATAGCATAAGGTGGTCCTGTAATCGTGGAAACATTCAAAGACCAAAGATCACTCAGCCAGTTGTTAGCCCATCCACCGAAGATAAGTACTCGTGATTCTCCTGAGTCATAAAACATTGAAGAACTTTCTCTTGGTTTTGGTCTTAGTTGCACCTTTAAAAGTAATATTTAAGAATTATTTTAAAAATAAACAATAAAAAGTAATTTACTTTAGAATGCTCATCCGCTTCCAAGTTAATCGAATTCCAGCTCAGAGTGTCGACGTCAAGGAAAAATGAATCGTCAACGTATCTGGAATTAGTACGATTACCTCCTTCTTCGAAAGATCCAACACTACCTGCAAAGACAAAATATTTCCAAGAGGGAATAGAAGGAGCCATAATGCCAGACATGTTCCACTTAGGAATCTCATGAGCGATTTCTGGATCTATCCATTCATCTTTCTCGATATCGTAAATCATGATGTTAGAGTACTAAGAAGTAAAGCTCCATCCACCGAAAATCATGAGCTACGGTTTGTTTGCCATCATCGCAGCTGAGTGTCCACCACGAGGATCAGGAGGATTACCCTTAGGTTCAAGTTTAGTCCACTCGTAATTTTCCGTATCCAATGAATACAAATCGTTGAATGCCAGTCTTTGATAATTGATACCACCATGTCCACCAAAGACAAAGATTTTATTCTCATAAAAAGTTGCGGAATGGCCATATCTTGGTTGAGGAGCTCCAATCTTAGACTCTGCGTTCTTTGGTTCTCCTCCACTGATTTGATTGGCAGGTTTACTCCATTAAAAGGAGGCTGTTAGACGAAGAAAAAAATAAAATTAGAAAACTATATAAAAATCTTGGTGAAACGAATCAAAACAAAATCTTCTTCTTCCCCAACAATCCCACCCTTATTCAGATGAATTGAATTATTAATTAGATAAACGTTGTATTTTTTATTCATTTCAGATTTTCAAAAAATAAAAAAATCCTTACTTGTTTTGAGAATATAAGTATCATTGAATCTCAAGTTTGAAGTGAAGCTGCCTCCAAATATCAACATTTTGTCTAGAGAAATTGCGCAAGCAGCATGGTAGCAACGAGGCAGTGGGACATCTCCAGAACAAGCAAGCATACGCCACTCACAGTTGTTCTACACTAATTTTAGTGTATACACTTAGTTGTTAGGTGCTATTTTGCCATCTTTGTAGTTGTTCTTGTCGTTGTCCAGACCACCAAACATGATGTGGGTCTTTCCCACAGTCACAATAGTATGGCCTGACCTCGGAGTTGGCTAAGTAGCTCCAGTCTACTTGAATTGTGTCCAAACAAGTGGTTGAGGCTATGGTAAAAAATAAATAAATGAATGAGGAATAACTTGAAATTGAGTTAATACCATTTCTGTGTTTTTTCAGTAGCAGATTTTAAGCTTCTCCTCTTATCTGTTCTGTTTTTCTTCCTTTTGCGCTGGTAGCTGTTTTTGGAAGTTATTTTCTCCTCTCTCTCTTTGCGGTGTCTGTTTTAGAGAGAAATAAAGAAGTAATTAATTATTTTTTATTTTCTTGTTTCCCTTATTTTCCCTTTTATTTTGATTGTCTTCACCTTTTGGTTTTCAAAATGAATAAAACTCCCTCCTCATATCTAATTTGATTCTTAACTTCCTTTTTTCTATGTAGTTTTTTTTAAGTAATTATCTCATCAATTTCAAGGTCTCTCTTTCTTATGAATGGCAATCTAACAATGTATTGTATTTATCAATGGTTGACTCAATTAGCCTTCAAAGTTTTCTCCAAAGAGTTTTATTTTTGTTAATACTTCAAGAATAAAAGGAATTTAATTTATTGAAGTTGAATTATCCAAATTGAATGTAAAGAGTTTTTGATCGCATAAAGCAATCAATACAATTTAAGAATAAAAACGCTTTGAAGATTTAAATCTTTATTTCTAGTTCGTTCGTGCTTCTGCAAAAGATAGTTATACTTTCTTCTTTATTTAAATTGCAATAAATTAAATCAAAACCACAAAGAGGTCATTTAAAAAAAAACAGAAACCTGCAATGATGTTTTCGAAGTGGTTTAGACCAGCAAAACGATTATCCTTTAATAACTTCGAGAGTATTTACTCTTTCTCAACGGGAATCAATCTTAGCTAACTGCAAAATGTGATCTCTATTACTCAATTTTAGAAGGGATTCCTCAAAGAAGACGCAAAGTTATCAGATCTTGAGACCTTCAGTTTTAGGGACAATGATTCATCTGTATGCGATTTACCCACACCAATCTTCTATGACTTTAGCGGGAAGAAAGTGTACAGCACAGAGACACCTCTGAAGGAACTTGGAAAGAGTGATTTCTTTGTTTAGTCAAAAGACACGAATAATCTAATTGCTGTTTTAAGAGATGACCCGTTTGATAGAGTGCAAGCATAATCAGCAGATGAAGAGTAAATCACAAAAGAATGCAGCAAACTGAATTTAGGCAGATAAGAACAGGCTGTCTTAGCTGATTATGTGAATCGGTTTGCAACTCAGTTGCTGAGTTCTTCCTTCAATCAGTTTGACGTTCAATATGTTTAAATAGTTAACAAAAAGATTCTATCTGAAATTTCCTTGAATTCCAAGCAAAAAGTCATTATTTATGATGCACTGTTGAATGTGCTACAAAAGAAAATGGCTCGCTTGGAGGAAACTTAAAAATCAATCATTGAGAAGATCGAGAAGAAGGAGCTCAAATACATGAAGAGATTCTTCGGTGTAGTGCTGACTAAAGTGTTCATTTTACAATACTGCACTTATGTTCTACTTTCTTGGGATATCATGGAGCCAATCACATGCTTGTTTGGTATTTTTGATATCACAGTTGGGTATCTCTATTGGTTAGTTAACCACTCAGAATTCGACTACTTTAACCTGAAATAAAGGTATCTCAACAAGAAGAAAATGACACCTGAGAATATCAACATTCTTCGATAAATTGAAGAAATTTGCGATCTCATCGATTATGTCAAACAAATGAAAGATTTAGAATCCCCTAAATTAGAGACTATTCTCTCTGATATTTGAATTGCTTTAATTCGTTGTAATACATCAGTTGTTGTTGTTGTTATTGATTTAACTCTTGTAGATTTTTAATGCAGTGAGGATGCTCTAAACAAAAGGGGGAAAAATAACGTGTTTTAACTTAAAGAATAGGAAAGTGAAATTTCCAAAGAAATTATGCTGCAATAATTTATTTTTTTGGATTATTTTTTAATCTCGAACTAATCTTCAGTCCAGTCAAAATAGTGCGAAATCTTGATGAAGAAGCAAGTTTTATCATTAAATCATTAACATGAAAACTCAACATTCTCTTTGCAGTCTAAAACATCACGCTCTCCTTTACTTTCTTTCCACACAAACGAGTTGGCTGCTCGCTCGCCTGCGTAGGTTTTGTTTTCATCATAGGAAATGTCTCTCTATTTGTAGCGAGTTAAGAACACTCGGTAAGCTTCACATCAATAGGATTCTGGTGGTGGAGTAATCACTGAACATGTTGGACAGTAAACTTCAATGCAGCGGACATGTTCTTAACAGTTTCTCCCATTTGTGAAAGAGAGAGATGGTATTGGAAGATTGCTTACAGAGGTAAACTAGTTTTTTTCTTTTTAATAAATTGAGCTGTAAATATTTCAGATATTAGAAGGTAACATGTGCGTTTTTGTTTATTTTGAACTCACAGAAAGAATCGCCTAATGAAGAACTAACACCAACTGAAGTTATTCAGAGTCAAGGGAGAAACGAACACACTAAGAAATTGTTGAAATCAAATACTTTTAATAAGTTATACTAATCGACTTTTCAGAAAATTAATCAATCTCCTCAGGATAAGAAGTTTATTCATGATTAAGATTCAGCTATTAGGGTGAATACAACTAATACTACTAGCACTAATAAGGCTTCCAAAGGATCTTAGATATACCTTAGTTATTTATTGCAGTAATATTTGCCTAAAAAGTAGTGCAGTACAGAAACTACTTCAAACTCAATAAAATAATCGTCTTCATTCTAAAGATAATTTACAGTTAAATTAGACAAAATCAAAGAGTACAAACTCTCTGAAGGAGCAACGTCTTTTAGAGATCAACAGGAATAAAATTCAAATTACCAAAAAGAACCAATTTTCAATTAAGCATAAGTTCTTAAACCTATAGAAATTCGAAAATAAAATCCAAGTCGTTAGAGGAATAAAAGCGATTTCAATCCCTCTGGATTTTTAACTCTTACTTCAGCAACATTAAATCCATTGCAAGTAGCATATTCTAGAAATTTATCTTCGAAGATTTTAACTTCGAGAAAGGATCCAGCGTAGCACTCGCATTTCTAAGAACATCGCTTGTCATATCTGGAGGATGTTGAAAATTAATACAAAAGGGCAAGGATAAAAATGAAGAATAAATCTTACTCGCAATAGCCATAAAAGTTATTTTTGTAAAACCCAAGAACTGAATAGTCAGAGGAAAAGGAAGAAGAATTATCAATGTATTTTAGAGTAAATCATAAATTGTAATTTCTAATATTTTGAGGTAAAAATGATTTTTTTTGTTGTTGAAAAGCCAACTGAGATAATCTCGAAAAATCAAGGAAAATAAGAGATAAATCCTAAGGTTGACAGCTAAATCAGTCCTTAGTAAAACTTGAAGAAAACAAATCTGGGTGCAAAATAGTCCTAACATCAAAAGAACAATTCATCAAATTATGAGAAACAAAATTGTTCAAAAGATTAGAATTTCCTCGATGAAAACTAATCTCTTTCAGGGATATTCAAAGGGATTAAAATATCTTAAGATCATATTAACAGAATGATTAATAACGAATTGGCTCATTTTTCAATACTAAATCAAAACGAAGAAGCTATTGCTAATTTTTCATAAGATAACGTAACTAATTTTATAACTGATATTGGAGTACTCAAAACTAGAGCAAGAAAACTCAAGAAAAATATACACTTAATGTCTGAAAAAGCTATGCAGAATCTTCGTAATATGGATCAACCCAACACAATAGGTGCCATAAATTGAATGAGTTGTATTACGTGTTGATTACTTTTTGAATTTTAGGTGAAAAACCATGATCCCCTTGATATTTTGGTGGATGCTAAAATAATTAAAAATATATTAATTGAGAAATAATAAATAAAATACTTGAAAAGGATTGGAAAAAGATATTTAAAATGGGGAAATTATAAGGGGGGGCACTTGGAGTCAATGGGAAATCCTTCTAAAACTAATTTGAAAGGATATCATAGCCAAACTATAATAGCTACCCCAACAACGGCTACCAAGGAACCTATCAAATATTTGAGCTTCATTTCTTCTCCTCGAAAGTAGCTAATTAACAGCCCAAACAGAGGTGTTGTGGCAAGGATTGTTTGAGCGATTTCTGGACGTGTATACAGAAGTGATGTTTATTATGACCATATTCCTAGGAACGATCCAACAAACACTCCTGAGATAAAAAGAAGATTTTGTTTTCCAGATTTCCAACCCCAAAAAAATTTCTCGGTTTTTGAGAAGGACACAATTAGAGCAACGCATATTATTCCAGCAATGATTCTAACAATTGCACTCTAAAGAGCTGAAAAATGTCCTGACCTCAAGGCTTGATGGGAGAGCACAATTCCCAACGCTTGACAAAATGTAAAAGCAACACCATTTAGGATTCCAACGAAATCACTTTCGCATCCTTTTTGCAATTTTTGGATGATCTTCTGGAGGACAGATTGCTGAATTGGGAGGTTTTCAATGAGTTTCTGCTTTGAGATAATCAGAGGTGTATTGATCAGAGGAAGTTCAATCTCCGTGGCGGTGCTCGGAGAACTGAGATTCTGTATCTCCTCAATGGCTTATGTTTTCTCATTGACCACGATATAAATACCAGAAGCAGTGATGAGGATTCCTGTCCATTGTTCGAGAGACAATGTCGTACCAAAGTAAAGATATGAGATGATCCCTGTGAAGAGAGGCGCCATTGTTTAGAGAAGTAAAGTCTTCCTTGCACCAAGAAGATCGATCGCTTTGAAGTAGAAGCAATCTCCGATACCAATTCCGAATATTCCAGAGAAGATCAAGATTAAATAATTTTCTAGGGAATTCTATGGGAAGATTGCATCGCCCAAAAGAAGGAGAGTTATGAGCATCAGTGTTCCAGATATTAATCCCCTCTGGAGATTGATTAAAACGGGAGTACTTTGCTTCACAGAAAATGAATAGACATTTGAAGAGTACGAATAGCTCATCGCTGCCATTAAAGCGGAAACTTCTCCTAATATCATAACTTAGAAACTGGGAAGAGGGAAAGGAGGAATAAATCAGATGAATACCTTTCTTTTTCAATTAAATTTATTATATTCTTTTGAGATAATCTCGCCAAACAGGTATTTATACCTATCCATCTAACTTCTCAAAAAAGCATTGCTTAACTTACAATTTTATTTCCTTTTCTAATTAAAAAAGGATACTCCGTCAGTGTATCTTTTATGAAAGGATTTACTCAAGCTTAACATGTAATCTAATCATTTCTGCAGAGAAATGAGTTAGTTTTTGTTTTTAATTCATGTGTAGATTTTCTTCACCTTGAAAAAATACCCTAATAAGCAGCTATTTTAGTGTCTTTTTCAATTCCAAGAAATAAATAAAGATTTCCCAGTTAAAAAATGGCTAACAAATCATTGATCAATACTTTTCTTTTTCAATAGCTCAATAAAAGCAAAGAGGAATTCAACATTGCTAGTACTACCAAGACTCCAATGAATTATGAACTGTCATATTTTTATTTAGGCAACTCCAGTATATTTACAAAAGAGATAAGACATTTCAGCTAAAAAAGGTAAAGTTACAAGATATTGTTACATAAGAAGCTTAATCTCAAAAGAAAGAGTGAATCTCCTTATTTTTTTAAAATAAAAAATACTGAATTTTATTTTTCAAAGATAATCAGTCAATTCAAGAAAAATCAATAACAGCTCCGAAATATCTTCAATTATGCGTTAGGATATGACATAAAAACAATAGAAAAATCTTTCGATATATATTAATCCAAGAATATTTTGCAAAGTAGCTTTCTTGGCTACTGAAAAGGCAAGGGAAATTGTGATCAATGGTTAGGAAGAGTATAATAGAAATAAAATTTAGATTTATAATTTTATAAAATGGAATACTTAAACGGATTCTAGTTATTGTCCACCCTCTCTAAACAGTAATAGGTATCTTTGGGCTAAAGGAAACAATCAGTTTCGTTCATTATTCAGATATTTTGGAGTTAGATTAAGGATTGTGAATGAAATTCAAAAAAACGTTATGAAAATAAAAAAGTACTGATTGTTAATTGCTTATTACCCAGATTTTAGATTTTTCAAAAAAAAAGTCCTCAAATCGATTTGATTTTTTGTTTGAGATTTGATATGTTTGGGTGAAGAAGGGGGATTCAAGAGAGTGTTTTCATAAACACGATGTAGAAAATTTTTGATTAATTTGCTATGAAAAGAAATATCTAAATAAATAGATTAAACAGTATTTGTTAATTGTTGGACAATTTGTCTACCATGAAGACAGTGTTTATTCTGTGTGTTAGTGTGTTAGTATTATTTTTTATTTTTTTTCTACAATATCTTAGGAAAAATAATAATAATGCTACACGAATATGAAATTCTTTCAATCAAAAATGAATCACTTTGCTAATAAAAATAAGTTTTTTTAATAGGGATAAAATTATAAAAATATTCTTCTGTAAGGACATTCCTTCTAGCTGCTGAATCATAACAAACATGATATTATAGCATTAATCGATTATTTTATGGACTTAGATTTAGTGATTTTAAAAATCTTGTAAGTATTTAGAACATTAATTGTGTTACTATTTGCTTCTTACCAACTTAATAAACACAATAAAAGAATTTCTTAGAAGCAATGAGGGTTTTTAGATAGCTAATAGTCATTGAGGTTGTTTCTTTTATTTCC
>Ga0302271_10001017_pt1 | contig 27352 bp, 34 predicted proteins | sample III_Bog_N1_1_FD_198767 | JGI IMG/M metagenome (GOLD analysis project Ga0302271, IMG submission 198767) | Peat permafrost microbial communities from Stordalen Mire near Abisko, Sweden - III_Bog_N1_1 | ecosystem: Environmental > Terrestrial > Soil > Wetlands > Peat | place: Sweden: Abisko... | reverse complement strand
TCTATAATTGCTCCGCCTGTTATTTGATTTTTCTTAAGGTCTACGCTTAAAAACATTGTATTGATTTCGATTGTCATTATGTCTCCAAATATTTATTTAAAATTCTAATAGCACTATCACAACCTCTTACTATTCCCTTTTTTGTAAAATTTCTCAATTCTTTTTGCAAATCTTTGTTTTGCTGAATAATGCGCTTATTTTCTTTTTGGACTATTCCAATTTTACATGCCTGCGCATTAAAGCATTTAGTACATAAACATTCATTTAAATTATTCATAATCTAGCCTCATTTTCTTGTATCTTTTTAATCTCATCTTTATAAAAATAAACTGTTTCAGCTTTGGCATTATCAAAGTATCGAACATTATATTTTATGCCACTAGCAGTTAACCAAACATCAACAATGCGCCCATTGCGGTTGAGTTCTAATATTTTTACCTTATTGCCGATAGCAAACTCTTGACCCTTAAACACCATGGCGTGCCTCTCATATATCTGATCGTCTTTCATCTAAATCTCCTTCTTTATTTCTTTAGTTTTGCGCTTATTCATTTCATTGATTAATTGTTCCCACAAAGAATATAATTCGCTATCTGAGCATTGCGCTAAGAACTCTAATACCCTTTTGTACATTTGCTCTCCTCGAAAAGGCTTTAAAGCGTCATATATAGCTAACTGTGTAGCCCACCATCTATCTTTTAGTCCCAATAGAAACATATTAACTCCTAACTCAAACGTGCTGGCATTAGCGCTGTAGTACACTCTGTCTCATCACCAATTTTTGAGATAGTTTTTATTGCCGCAAGAGGATTTCTTTCGTTTAATTGGATTCTTATATATGGCGTACTCTCTCCCACTGATAAATATTTTAGGTCTTCCAAAAAATACTTATTTATCCCGACCACAAAACTATTTTTCTTTGTCTTAGGAATAACTTTTTTATATTTAGGATATTTACCGCTTATAATAGGAATTGAATATGTGAACTTATTACATACATCGGTTATGTCCATCATTTTATTGGTAAGAGTTATTTCTAAAATATCATCTATAAATCTGGAAATATTGATACCCTTTATAAATTTTATTTTTCTAAGGTACTCTCCTACAAACGTAACTGGAGAAAATTCTCCCACGCAATCGTTTAACTTTGTCTTTGTTTCCAACAACCTATTTCCATCTGTAGACACAGTAGTTAAAACATTATCTGCAACCTTTATATTTATTCCTGATAGTATGGATGTACTGTCATATTTGCTGGTATAACCACATTGATTTTTAATAATTTTTGCAAAATCCTTTTTCCGAATTCTAAAAACACATTTACTCATTTTATAACCTCTTTCTTTTTACCAAGATATTCTCATACCTGTTTTTTGTTTTTCTACCAAATAGTCTAAACTCGCTAATTCTTGTATTATTTCTTCAGGAAGAGTTGACATTATAAAAACTTCGTTCCTTCCTTTTTTAATTGCGCCTTTTATCGATTTTTCGACGTTCTCTTTTATTAAACTGATTTTATTTGATTGCGCTTGCTCTGTTGCTTGTTTTGCATTTATCATGCCGGCACGTCCTCTCTATTAATTGCTTTCATTGTCAAAATATTATTTCTATTGAACATTCTACAATTGTCATCATCATCATCAATTGCAACTATTATTGAATATTGGTTTTTTATTTCCTCAAGATTCTTTTGTTTTGATTCCCAAGATTTTGATTTATCATCCTCTTTGCGCATATAAAGCGCATAATTGTAATCTAATCCAGCAAGTCTGTTTTCGTTGTTTATCTTAAACATTGTTTGATGTCTTATAGATTCACATCTTGCAGTTAACAAAATTATTTTATAATTCAGAATCGAAAAGTGTTCTAATATCTGACTTAATATAGGATTGAACTGAACATCTGCACCGTTTGCGTTTGTATTGAAATAATCCCACTTTTTCGAGCCAGTAAGGCCTTGTTTTTCAATTTCTTTGAATACGCTTGAAGTATCTAATAGACAACCATCAATATCGCAAACAATTGCTTTTTCAATTTTTTTATTCATCTTTTCCCTTCCTTTGTTTTGCATATCTTAAACACCTATCGCTTGTTCTTGGAGACAGTTATAAGCGAATAAATTAGGCTGGATCGATTGACACAATTTTTCATTAAAATCTTTGACAAATTCTTTTTTTATTTCGAAACCGTAAGCTCGTCTGTTTAATTCTTTTGCCGCAATCAAAAATATCCCACTCCCTGCGCAGGGGTCGATAATAACATCATTAGCATCCGTAAAAATTTCTATTAATTCTTTTGCCAATTGTTTTGGTTTTTGTGTGGGATGGATTTTTATACTAGTCGTATCTCTTTGCATAAACATTGAATTAAAAATCATCTTGCCGTTATTGTTAAATTTTGGGAGTTTATCGCGATAGAACAAAATAGCATATTCCGTATTACCAACAATGCGCATATTAGCTTTTAATACTTGAGGACTATAATTTTTATGAAAACACAAAGGAATAAAATTTTTAAATCCGTGTTTTTTTGCCTCCTCAATTAACGCAAACTGTTGTTCATATGCGCAAAATACAATTATACAACCAGCCTTGTTAATTTCTTTTGGTTCTGGCTTAAGCAGCTTTGAACAAAAATGAAAGAACTCTGCAAGATTAAATTTATTGTCGGTATCAAAAAATTGTTTTCCCGCAAATTCACTTTCCCCGTTTTTATTATCCCCATCTATATACCATTGAGGGGAACTCCCATAAGCATTTTTACCAACGTTGTATGGGATGTCGGTTAGTACAAATTGTGCTTTGGGAATATTATACTGTTTTCTGTTTTGAAAACTGTCATTTATCAAACATATTTGTTCTGTTCGTATTTTATCTCTGTCAATACCTATCATGCCTGTTATTTACCTCTCTTAAAATCCACTTTTACAACTGGATTTGTATTTTTTGTAACTTTTTCTGTTTTAACTTCCTTTAATTCGGATATTGGGATAAATAACTGTAGTTCGGAGTTGTACCCCGCACTAGTGAAGTTTTTACAATTCCCGACCTTTAAAGCTTTTTCAATTCTGATTTTATAAGTTTTTTGATTATCTACTACAAAATATATGTAATCATCTGGGCGCATCTTTGATATGATTGAGCGGTTTACCGCGTATTCTTGACCATTCAAGTATGTATGTTTTTGAGTTTTAATAAATTTCCAAAGAGTAAATTTATCATTATCAGGGTTGTATTTAAGTAATCCTATATGTTTACGCTCATTTCCAAATACTTTATAAAAATTAGTTGTATAACAACTTATTTCATATTCGATAGAATAACCATTAAATTGTTGGTTGCATACTTCACGCGCCATAAGGACGTTTTCAGTTACTTCAATAACATAATCTATACCATTTATTTTTCTTGTTTCCTGCATTATTTAACCCTCTGTAAAATTTCTTTGTAATATGACCAATAGAAATTGGTTATAGCTACTCTCAAATTAGTTCTATCAGTTTTTGCGATGAGTTTTAATTTAAAATTTTTCATGTGAAATTTAACGGTGCATATTCCAATATTTAATATTTTCGCGATGCTTTTAACTTCTGCGCCAGTAGCTATTAAACTGATTACTTTAAATTCTTGCATTGTAAGTTCTTCGGTTAAAACCTCATTTAGCTTTTTATTTTCAAAATATCTCTTAAAATTCATCTGTTCTATCCTAATTTCTGATTAATCTTTGTTTCTTAATAGCCAAAATTCCTTTAGCTTAATGTAGGTTTTTTGTCCGCTGGTGCCGTCTTGTTTTTGATATTTTTCTATACGTAATGAGCCTTCCACAGATACCAAGCCGCCCTTTTTGGCGTATTCTGCAATGTATTCCGCCTTTTGTCCCCAAACTTCAACGGAGAAGTATGTAACAAGCTCTGGGCTATTTTGTCCTTGATATTCATTAACTGCGACGGAGAATTTTGTTAATACTTTTCCCGAATCAAAATATTTGATTTCAGGATCATCTGTAAGATTCCCAATTATTTCTGTTCTGTTTTTTCCGTTTGCCATTTCTTAGCCCCTTTGCTTAAATTCTGTTTTTGATAATTCGTTTAGACACGCCCAGAGAGTTTCTTTTGTATATTGTTTCAATTGTTCAAATCCCTCTAAGGTTTCCATATTTTCTAAATGTTCCATTAACAAACTTGACCCTACTACCATAGCCGTTACACCTGTCCAGCCTTGTGACTTTTCAGGCATACAATTAATTATCGCCTTTGATAGAACTTTCATATCTGAGACAATTTCTCTATTTTGTCTGTATGCGCCTAAATTAGCTACACTCATAAATCACCTGCCATTTCTTCTTCTAAAATTTCTTCTATATCGTACATACTGATTTCAAATTTTCTGAATAAAGTTTTTCCAATTTCGTCCACTTTTAAAGCGTTGCAACTTCCGTAATTAGCCATTAGCTTAGATTTATTCGTTTTATAAACAAAATTTATAGCCTCCTCACGAGTTTTGATTTGTTTTGCTTTTTCTATCAATTCAGCATCTATTTTTTTTGTTTTAGATTCTATGCGCTTTTGTTCTAAAAATTTTGCGTCACTAGACCCAAAAACACCTTGCCAATTATTTGCAATTGCATTTTCAACTAAGGCATCAGCTTTCGCATAGTCACCATTTGACATCGCAATTATTTTTTTAACGAAGGCCTTTATGCTAAATTCGCTCTTATATTGCTCTTTTCTATCATTTTTATAAGCAAACCATTTCTCAAATATTGGTTTCAAATCAGAATTATTTTTAAAATCCCCCTCTAATAAATTGCAAAGCAATTTATTAGCCTCTATTATTTTTTTCTCGGTCTTTTTTATAGGGGTATTCTTATTTTCATTATTATCATTATTTTCATTATTGTTTGTTGTTGATTGGTTGTTGATTGGTTGTTGATTGGTTGTTGATTGGTTGTTACCTTGAGCCGTTGTTGGTTGATAACTATTATAGTTATTTACCGTTATAATTGAATAGTGGCGTGTTGCTTTGTATGTTATTTCGTTTGTTGATTTTAATTTTTTTAATGCCGTTCTAACCCGTTGAACTGAAATCTTTAGTTCCTGCGCAAGATTCAGGTAGCTTGAAACAAAAGAACCTCTTTCAATAGTTATTCCATGCCAGCTAACAGACTTATGATTTGCCCGCAACAGACAATGAATAAAAACACGAAACGTATTAGCATCGTCATACCATTCCCAGTCTAGTATTTTTCTATGAAGGCCAATAAAGCCGTTGGAAGTTTCCACTTTTTGCATTATTAACCCCCAAAGAAATACACTAGAAGAACATAAAAACCAACTATCCCGACCCAATAAAGGACTCCTCCTATCAACTCACTCCAAGTTAGTCGCTCCGCAAGTAATGTATATGGACATATTGTCCTTATAATATCTCTTTTCATAAATTCTCAGCCTTTTATTATTAATCTTTATGTCTACAGTTATTTTTGTCTTGATTTCATCCCGCGTCTTGATTCAATAAATTTTTCTAACTCCTCGCGAATTATTATTATTTCTCCACCGAGTGTAGAAGTAAGGTCTCTCGGAAGTGTTTTATTTTGAATCATATTTATAATTTTTCTTATTTTTTGTTCGTCTGTTAACAAATCTCCTTTTTTATTTCTATGAAATTTTAAAAAATTTGCTGTTTCTAAATAATCAAATATTTCCATTTTTATTTTCTCCATATTTAATATTCTTAGAAATTAAATTAGAAATATATTTTGACCTTAACCTTGAATTACCAAGTTTGTTATCTAATTTCTTTAATAAATCAACAGATATTGAAATTGATATAATAGTGTTGTAAATTTTAGTATTTTCCATTTTATGTTCCTTATATTTTTTGTTTAGTTTTATTGCACAAACTTACACGCAAAAATAATTATCACGTGTTTTGTGTTATAGTAATTAATAAATAAATATTATAGAATTATTGTACTAACTATTTGAACAAATGTCAAGTATTTTTGTACAATAGTTAATTTTGTAAATAGAAAGGCTATTTAAATGCGCTATAATGAAATGTTTGAATTACTCCAAAAACAAGTATTAGGGGATATATCCCAATCTAAAATATCCAAAATATTAGATGTCAGTCGTTCAAATATTAATTATAAAAAAGAAAAAAATGTTCAAATATCAGATAAAGATGTTAAAAAAATTGAAACATATTTTAATATTTCTTTGATATCTGACAAATCGGACTGTATAGATATCCCAGTAAAAGGTGATGTAAGAGCTTCTATGGGTTATGGTATAACGGTTTATAACGAAAATCAGACAGGGATATATCAGATAAGCAAAAAATTAGCCAATGACTTAGGCGTCAATACAAAAACAACTGAAATGATCGTTGCTTCAGGCGACAGTATGCTACCAACTATTGAGGGAGGAGATACTCTACTATTGGATTTATCAAAAAAAGAGATACATGACGGTCGTATATATTGCGTAAGAATTGAAGGACAACTATATGCTAAAAGATTACAGAAAATCCCCCCAAGCAAGATTATAGTTATTTCAGATAATCAAAAATACCAAAGTTTTGATATTGATTTTTCAAAAAATATTGATTTTGATTTTGAGGTTATTGGAGAAGTTCGTTGGTGGGGAAGAATAGCTAGATAATTATGAGAAATATTAAATATATAAATGTTAAAAGAAAAATAGAATTTTTGTTAGAAAATGAAACATTAAACAAGTTTTTGGTATTTTTAATTTTGGCAAATTTAAGTGTATTTATATTAGATACAGATATAAGAATTCATAATAATTATAAAAATGTTATTTACTATTTTGATATTTTTTCAATAGTATTTTTCTCGATTGAATATAGTTTAAGGGTTTTTATTTTAGACAATATAAAAGATATTTTTAAACCGTTAATGATAATTGATTTACTTGCTATTTTACCATTCTATTTGTCTTTTATAAAAATAAACACAGTTTTTTTAAGAGTTCTTAGGATGTTTAGACTTTTGAGAATATTTAAAATTGGACGATATACAAAAGCCTTTGAAAACATAAAAAATAGTTTTTTAAGTAGAAAAGACGAATTGGTGATAACTTTTTTAATATTTTTTTCTGGCGTTATAATTTCTTCAACATTAATGTATTATGCAGAAGGACAAGTTAATTCACACGCCTTTGGAAGTATCCCCCGTTCATTTTGGTGGAGTATAATAACTTTCACCACCGTTGGCTATGGTGATGTTTATCCAATAACAACCATTGGAAAAATAATAGGAGGTTTGACTGCAATCCTCGGTGTTGGTTTGCATGGTTTGTTAGTGGGGGTTATTGGAGTAGCCTTTATGGATGTTTTAGGCAACAAGAAAACAGAAAACAAAGTAAAGGAATATAATAAAAATGAGGTGTTATGATCCCGTGAAAAGAAAAGGTGAATTATTCAATGTCAGTATATAAGCATATAAATGGTAAATGGTATTACAAATTTGTAATTGACGGAATTCAATATCACAGAGCTTGTAAAGGGGCAACTGAATTTAAAGCCGCTCGAAAGTGTGAAATAGAAGCATTAGACGCGGTTTGCGAAAATGGGAGTAAATATAAAAAGAAAAAACCTATTACTGTCAATGACGCAATGGACCGTTACGAAAAATATGCCAGAGAAAATAAAGACAGTTACAAAACAGATTTAAAATTTATAAAACGAATAAAAAAATTTTTCGGTATAAATACGATTTTTACAACAATTACTCCAAGTCAAATTGACGATTTTAGAGAAGCTATAAAATTTCAAGAATATGAAAGAATAGAGAAAGTCATTAACCCAGAATATCCAGAAATATCAAAAAAGAAATATATAAATAAAAAAATAATAGTAAAAAAAGAGTTATCAGCATCAACCATAAAAAAACATATTAATGCAATTAGTAAAACATTTAATCTATTAAATGCTGATGGGAAAATAGATATGCGCAATCCTTGTACAGCTGTAAAAAAACCAAGAGAAGATGATACACATATTCGCGTAATATCTAAAAACGAGTTAAAAAAAATGTTTCTTGCTATTAGAAAACTAATGATAAATATAATTCAAACAACAAAAGACAAAGAATTAATAAATACAAAAACAGTTCATCTTATTAGATTAGCACAATTTATTATTTGTGGACTTCAAGCAGGACTAAGAAAAACAGAAATGTTTGAATTAAAGAGGACACAAGTAGATATGAATAGCAGGATCATTACTATTTTGTATTCAAGACGATATAAAACGAAAAATAAAGGTTCTAGATTTAGAGAAATTCCTATCTCTTCGAAATTATATAAAATTTTTCAACATTTAATAAAAAATTCTAATAACACAACCGAGTGGCTTTTTGTAAATCCTATAACGCAAAAGCCATATACAAGTGTGGATAAAACGTTTAAAAATATATTAAATTTGTCAAAATTAAATTTAAATGATGATGAAAATGATATTACATTACATACTTTAAGACATACCTTCGCGACTAGGTTAGCTTTAAATGGAGCAGATGTAAAAACTCTTCAAGAACTATTAGGACACGAGAGTATTGAAACAACTATGATTTATTATCATACAAATATTAATCAAAAAAAGAAGGTAATAAAGATATTGGATAATTTTATAGTTTAAACTAAATTAAACTAAATAAAACTAATTGATTTATAATTATATTTATTTTAATATAACTAAGTGGTATCAAATTGAGGTCGTCAAAATATAGTCAATTATCAAAATGATACAGAAAATTTAAAACCATAAAAAACTTGAAAACTAAGTATTAAAACAGATTGCGGAAGTAGCTCAGTTGGTAGAGTATCTGCCTTCCAAGCAGACTGTCGCGAGTTCGAGTCTCGTCTTCCGCTCCATTTTAAACACACTTTAGGGTGTGTTTTTTGTTTATTTCCCAATAACGTCATTCTGAACTCGCTTCAGAATCTCCCCAACATTCAAGATATACTGACTTATCACGGCTATCAAATACGTGATGGAAGCATATCATCACACACTCATAATAATCAAAAATTTTTGACATTATTCATATAAAAACTATTGACTAGCATTAATACAAATGCAATAATCAAATATATGTTCAGATATTGTAAAAAATATGTACCTTACCTGTTTTTGATTCCTTCGTTATTGATACTTGGAATATTCTTTTTTATTCCGTTTTTTCAAACAATCTCGTTGAGTTTCAATGACTATTCATCAAGTATTTATCATCCTACGTTTGTTGGTTTAAGCAATTATATTACAATTCTGCATTCTAAATTATTTTACCAAATTATGGGAAACACGTTTTTATATTTAATAGTTGCAGTACCATTTTTGGTAACATTCCCATTATTTCTAGCAATACTGATTAGTCAAAAAATTAGAGGAATTACCTTATATAAAATCCTTATTTATCTTCCGGTAATCGTTTCTATTGTTGTAGCGGCAATTGCCTTCAAGTGGTTATACGCGCAAGATGGAATTTTAAATTATTTTATAAGTTTGTTTGGAGTCAGTCCAATAGGTTGGCTAACCGATTCAAGATTTGCACTATATTCAGTTGCAATAGTAACAATTTGGAAAGGCGTCGGATACTATATGATGATATATCTGGCTGCACTTATGGCTGTTCCTCAAGAATTGTATGAAGCGTGCGAAATTGATGGGGCAAACTTTATCCAAAAACATTTAACAGTAACAATACCTCAAATTATGCCAACAATTGCTTTGGTCACAACAATAAGCTTAATTTCAGCAATGAAAGTATTTGTTGAAATATACGTAATGACAAAGGGCGGGCCATTAAACTCCAGCAAAACAATTGTATATTATATTTATGAACGTGCATTTGAAAACTTAGATTTGGGTTACGCTTCAGCACTAGCAGTAATCTTACTTATAGTAATTATGATATTTTCTATGATTAATATATTTGTATTTGAAAAAGACAAATATCAAATATAAATGCAGATGGCTGGTTAGCCTATAACACAGCCTATATCTGTATTTTAGGCGATAGAAAAATACATCCACCCACTTGTAAAAGGTATGTAAATAGGTTATAATAGTAGCAGAAGGTAAGACCTCAAAAATCAATTTTGGGGATGTTTAGAAAATGCAGAAGCCTATTAAAAAGACTGAAATGGCTTTGAGCATCCAAAGACTCTAGATAGTTGGAATAAATTAGTAGCAACTTATAGTCTTTGATTCGAATCGACAACAAACATCCCCAAACAAAAATTAAAACTTTGCACTTTAAAAATTTAAATTCGGGGATGTTTTAAGAAGAAAAGTCTAAGTATCAGATTGATAGGACTTTGAAAGAGAGAAAGCTTCTGGTAATGTTGAACAATATAGACACTGCATTAATGCTTTCTTATTACAAACAAAACATCCCCATTAAAATTAATTTTAGTATATAATAAGACTATCAGACCAAATAGGTTGCGAAGAGCGGAGACGTTTTGGCAAGGTATAATTTGAACATTTAAAATTAAATGCCATGCGGCGAGCTGTATGGGCAAGCCGAGGGAACGAAGTTTCCGAGGTGGAGTCGATGAGCAACGGTGTTGGCTTGCGAGAGCAAGACAAGCAGGTTGCGAAGAGCGGAGCCGTTTTGGCAAATGACAAATAAAGTATTTGCACTTTTAAAATTAAATATGGGGATGTTTTGGATTTGACAGGATGTTTTGGTTGAAACAGGTTGCGAGCCCGAGAGCTGTTCTCGGTTATCAACGGGCAAAACCAATTAAATGCTACAGATAATGTTGTAGTTGCTGACTTCTCTAGAGCTTCTGCTCTTAGAGCTGCGTAGAGCTTAGGTTCCGTAGACAGCCTCTCATAATTTACTAGCTTGCCGTGGTTATGGGACAATTTCGCAAGATGCAGTATGATGACAGTAGTAGTCATATCAAGTTTACTACCGGAGGTTAGACTTCCGCAAAAAGTCTTTGGCTAAGGTTCTGGTTTAGTGTATTTCCAGCCTGAGTCGAGAGTAATAACTCACTACACTCGTAGAGATTTGTTTGAATCCATTTTGGACGTGGGTTCAATTCCCACCATCTCCACCATTTAATTTTTTATACAAAAAATAGAACTTCATTTTGAGGTTCTATTTTTTTGTACATTTTTTTGGAAACTGGAGGGATGAGAACCCACACAATGTGGATCTTTGTCATTGGGTTCAGCGGATTTTGGCAAGTGCGACGGTTGCGAAGTCAAATTTTTGATAGGGTGATGACGAATAAAATGAGTCAAACCCGTAAAATGTCCAAAACCACGCTTTTGGACACGTCCAAATCAAGTATTGCAAGCTTGACATATATACTGAATTATGGAATCATATTTTTGGGAAATATATTAAACATTCATGTTTTGCTTTGAAAGATATTTTCTACTGACCAATTTACGCAAAAATCAATTTAAACAATAAATAAAGATCGGAATTATTATGACTGAAAGATTAGAAATCAAAAATAAATACAATTTTCTAAATATTATTTTTATTGCAATATTTTTTATTATGACTAGTTTTTGTTTAACTGGTTGCGATAAACCAATATCTCCTGAACTATGGATACTAGAATGGGAAAATGCATATACTGAGTGTGAAAATACTGTTCCACTGTTACCACCTGAAGTATACTCCCTTCCCCCGGAACAATTAAATCAAAAGTTTGCGGGACGTGAGGTTCTTGTAAATAACTTAATGAAAGATAAATATTATGATTTATATAAATTAAAAGATAAACCAGAATATAAAATAAAATTACTAGAACTACAAAAAGAACAAAGAGAAAATAACAAAAGACTTTTAATGCAAAATATGCAACAAATACAAGCAGACACATTACGAATGCAACAAAACTCACAACAAATTACAAATGAAATGTTTCAAAGACAAGAAAATGATGAACTAAAAACAAGTATAGACAATCAGACAGCGGCAATAGATAGATATAACAGTAGCGATAGTTATTAATGACTTCCATCAAGTTTGATTTGGTATTCGTATCTATTAGAACTAATTATTGATTCATTGTGAGGTATAAATAATTAGTTCTAATAATTTTGCTAACAAAACTACATCCATCACCATTTAATTTTATCTTTCAACGCAATATTTAGTGAAAGAACAAGCTCCAAATAAGCACAAAATTCAATATGGTTACAAGACTTGCTATAATTAATAAACAAATTTTTAAGAATTTACTATTCGCATATTCTCCCATTATTTTATGGGATGATGTCAAATATACTTGAAGAAATATTGTAAAAGGAAGTTGTAAGCTTAAAACAACTTGTGAAATAATTAAACCTTTGAAAAAATTAGGAATAAGAAAAATAATTAATACAGCAGAAATATAAGTAATATAAGTACCGACTTTTGTGTGAACATCTTTAATATCATATATTTCCTTGTAACTTCCTGCGAATATGCTTCCACCTGCCATACCTGCTGTTACAGCAGAAGCAATTCCTGCAAATAATAAGGCAATAGCAAATATAAGTGCAGACATATTTCCAAGTAAAGGTCTTAGCATTTGCTCAGCTTGTTGTAATTCAGTAACATGAATTTTGTTGTCAAAAAACACTGAAGCTGCAACAATAATCATTGCACTATTAATCAACCATCCAACTATCATTGAGAAAAATGTATCAAAAAACTCATATTTCATTTGCTTACCTAATTTGTGTTTATCTTTTTTGTCCCAATATTTATTGTGAATAATTTCAGAATGCAAATATAAATTATGTGGCATCACTACTGCTCCAAAAACAGCCATAATAATCAACATAGAACCATTCGGAAATGATGGGACAAACAACCCAGTAAAAGCACTAGGCCAACTTACATGAGAAAGAGTTAGTTCATATAAAAATGATATGCCTATTAGAGAAACAAATCCCATAATCCATTTTTCCATTATTTTATAGGAATTTGTTGTCACAAGCCAAATGCAAAATATTCCTGATAGAATTGAACCTAATATAACAGGAATATGAAAAAGCATATTCAGAGCAATAGCCGCACCCAAGATTTCGGCTAACGCAGTAGCTATTGAAGCAATCATTGCAGTAAATAATATAGGTTTTGAAATTTTTGGTTTTAAGTGAACTGTAGCTGCCTCAGCTAAGCATAATCCTGAAACGATTCCGAGTTTTGCGACGTTATGCTGGAGGATGATTAGCATAATCGTTCCCAACGTTACAACCCATAAAAGGGAATTACCAAAGGTAGAACCCATTGCCAAATTCGCAGCCCAATTTCCTGGATCAATAAAACCGACAGTTACTAAGATACCAGGACCAATATATTTTAAGAACTTACGTGCCTCTGATGTCGGGAAATGAGGACTTTTTAATAATTCATTAAATTTATTTATAAATGATTCCATAAATAAATTATAAAACAAAATAGTTTGTATTGTAGATCCCACTTCCGCACGCTCATATTTTAATATTCATACAATTTATTATACAAATATGAATTATTTGATTTTAAAATATTAAAATCAGGACTACACGGACCCTAATGGTTAATAAAAACAAATAGGAGATTTTTATTGTATAATAAAATGAATGTTACGTTTAGGAGAATATTAGGGACATGAAAAACAAAAAAATAATTTCTTTGTTTTTATTTTGTGCATTGTTAATGACTATTTTACCTGCATATTCTGATGCATTTACAGATTTAATGGTGAAACAAATGATTACATTAGGTGTAAACGAAAGAATGATTCCAAGTTCACAAGAAAAACTTGAATTTATGAACGGAATCACCGTTACGCCTTATACAACAATAGAGTCAATACAAGAAGATCTTAATCAAGGCTCTAACATAAATAAGTGTAATAACATGAAAGCAACTCCTATTGCTGTTGCAGCTGGGATTGGAAGAGAAGATTTAGTTGAGTTTTTAATAAAACACGGGGCCGAATTAAATATAACAATACGCCCAAATAGTCAATCCGCGTTGATGTTCGCCTGTATTTCTGGGAAAAGTGATATTTTAAAATTATTACTTGGAAATGGAGCAAATCCTAACTTGAAAGATAAATCAGGTGCTATTCTTACCCACTATATAACACTTTCGAATAACAAAGAGAGTATAGAATTGATTTTGAAAAATTGTGGGAATATAAATGCAACAGATAATGATGGACTCACTCCATTAGATTGGGCTATTCTTGGAGAAAAAACAGTTGCAGTAAAGGTACTTCTAGAACAAGGCTCTGCAATAAATACTAAATCTAGTATAGGTTTAACACCTTTGGATTATGCGAATATTTCTGAAAATCAATATATAATTACTTTATTGAAAAATTTGAATGCAAAATCAACTGGTCAATATGGTGTTGACACATTAGCTAGAGTTCATTGCATAGCAATACCTGGAGGTTTAAAAAACATAGATATCGTTTTAAAAACTGGGCATACAAAAGAAATTAAATATTTACTGAGCACTAACAAAATGAATTTGGCAGAACAAATGAATTCTATAGCTACAGCACAAAAAAATCGTATAGCAGAAAAAAAATCTGAGCAACAAATGGACGATAAAAAACAAAAAAATTCTGAAGAACAAATATACTGTATTAAAGAATTTAAACCATATTCTTCTATAATTCCAGATTCCTTTACAGAAGCTCATGTCATAGCGGCCTTTAATAGAGACCCAAAAGCAGTAGATACGTTTTTCAAAGAAACTGGAAGTATAAATATTAAAGATCGCCACGGGATTACTCCACTAATGGCGGCAGCATATCTTAATCCTAATGTTGAAGTCATAAAAGTGATGATTAAAGATGGCGCCGAATTAAATGATCATGATAACTCTCACGCATATCCGCTTGGTTATGCTAGACTGCAAAATAATTTTAAAGTGATTGACTTTTTACTAGAACAAAATCTTTCAAAACCACATATCAGAAGAGCTATAATCGGATATTATAAAGATTATAGTCCAAGAAGCCAACAGAGCAACAAAGAAATCGATAAAATGTTAATAAATACATTACGCGACAAATCTAGGGGGCTTTAAAAATGAAAAAAATATTTTTTACTTTTTTAATTTTAATAATGTTTATATCTCCGACTCTTGCACTTGATATAAATAATCCTAATGACAGACAAGTCTTAATTATGTTTGACAGACAATATAGTACACAAGATTTGTTAAAGAACAACATTGCCACAGCAAAATTAATTGAGGATATCATAGACAAAAATGAAATAGTTGTACCAGCAGGAACAGAAGTATTAGTTAAAATTACTGATATAAAAGACTCAGAACTCCATATGCAACCTGGAAGTTTTATCATAAAAGATTTCACGTTTAATGACATCTATGGCAAAACATACTACGTTGATATTAATGAAATAGTAAGTGGAAACAAACTCTGGCCAGTTATAATGACGCTTGTGAGAAAGTGTCCATTTAAGCTGATTTCTGAAATTAAGGGAACTGAAGCTGAAATTAATTATAGACAACAATCTACTGGGATATTAAAATCTGTTAATAAATAAATAAATCCTATTTATTGATAACTCTGAAGTGTTTTATCTAAACATCCGGGATTACTTAAGCAAGACCAATCAATCTTTTGGACCTTATTGCCATCCAAGATATAAACAGACGGAGTTTCACTTACATGAAGCTGTTTAGCTTTTGCCGAACTTTCATATTCTTCTTTCTGAAAATTAAATTTTTGAGAATATTTAGACCTGGCCAAATCAAAAGTAGGCTCAAATCTAGTACAAGCACCACAGGACTGTCCATAAATATAGAGTACCGTAGGTTTAGCTTCAGCCATTGCTTGTGTGACTAAAACCATCGTCATAAATAAACATACTGCAAATACACTTAAAAGAAATTTCTTCATAATCGTATCCTTTATAAATTAACATATCTAACTTAAGGTACACTGAAAATATTGTTAATACTCCAACTGTCTGTAATATTAGATACACTTTTAAAATTTAATCCTCCCAAGTTATTTTATACTTGATTAACTATAAGAAAGCAAAAGCCACAAATTTATATAAATTTGTGGCTTTTGCTTTCTTAAAATAATTTATTTACTAAATTTATGATTATTAATCTAGCATTTCTTTTCCTACTAGAACTGCCCCTCCAGCAAAGACAACTCCTAAAGCAACTAGACATCCCACTAAGACATCCCTTTCTGCCTTAGAGGAAGAACTAACTTCAACTTTTTTGTCTTTGTCTACGTCAACACTTATACGCTTACCATCTTTATCTTCTACTTTTATTGCATATGAATCATTATCTTTATCATATTCAACTTTACCGGTAAATTTATCTTTACCAATTCTACCTTCTATTTCATTATTTTTTACTTGCAAATCAATCGTATCTTTTTTTAATTGGTTTTCAGGTAGATAATTCCCTTGCACAGAGTATCCATCTTTCTTTTTAGATACTTCCATTTGGAATTCATCATTTCCAACATAACCACCCAAAGCAAGACCATCTGGGGTTTTCTTAATATCATTAATTAAAAAATCATTCTCATCACTTTTATTACTTGTAAGCATTTGATATAATAAGATATCACGCACAGGATTAATTGGGCTATAGTAATCATTATAGTAATATGTTCTTCCGCCCCTTAGAATTTGATCTCTATTTGTTCTATAGTATTCTGAATTTGTTTGACCATTTCTTATCCCACTCTTTGAAGAATTATTATTTAATCTTGAAGAATTACCACCCACTTTGGAAGATGAACGATTAAAACCGCCAAGTCTTGAGGACCTCGAACTACCAGAAGTACCTCTTCCTGAGCTATAACTACTTCTGCCAGAACTGTAACTGCTCCGACCTGAACTATAACTACTCCTACTCGAGCTAAAACTAGAGTGAGAACCTCCACAGCTCCCGCCGCCTCTTGCATCAACATCTGCTGCATTCAATGCTCCAGCAAGTGATAACAATAACATCAATCTTTCTGGAGAAACCAATTGCGAGCTATTTCCTTTAGTTTCATTAATATCTTTATCTTTTTTTCTTTGGAATGGAATAGCTGTATTTTTACTGGTGGCAAGCGTATTTATATTCATTATTAATCCTTTCAAAAATAATTTTGTACCTCGATTCATTTAATATTAAGTACAAACATATTTTTTTTTGCTATATACCAAATTTGATAATTTTTTTGTTACAAATTATAATAAAATTATAAAATTAAGAACGGGGACACAGAATGCTAAAAAAAAATAAAATATCAATCTTACGTTTTTTATGTCAAACACTCTATTTAGTACTTTTCATATCAAGTATACTATCCAGAAATTTAATGTTCATTTTCATAACAATAACCGCAATTATACTTGGTCCGATTTTTTGTGGATGGATGTGCTTTGTCGGATTTTATCAAGATTGCATCAGATACCTTGGGAAATTTATAAAAAAAGACCCAATTGAAATAAATGAAAAAATTCACAAATATTTAAAATTTTCACGATATATTCTTTTAATAGGAGCCATAGCAATAGGAGGAATATTTTTATTTCCAGGGCAAGTTTGGCACAATTTTTCACGGATGATAAAAGGTCACATTATAGTTGATATAACCTTATACGCCATATTGTTTCTTGGTATTATATCTCTTTTTACAACTCGGTTTTTCTGCCGATATTGCTGTACTTTTGGCGCAAAATTAGGTTTATATTCATTGCTAAGAATTATCACTATAAATAGAAATGATTCTTGCATTTCCTGCAAACAATGCAGCAAAGAATGCCCAATGCACATTAAGGTTGATAAAATTAACAGTTTAGTAAACCCAAACTGCATCAACTGTCTAAAATGTGTGGAAATTTGTCCACAAAAATGTTTGGAAATTGGTTTAAGAAATTATGGCAAACCATAATTCATATAATTTTTGTTTGCCATACCATTTGTGCTAAAATATTTGGTAAGGACAGTTGAGGATTATGTTAGAAGAATATGTTATTAAAATTTTAAAAGAAGAAATTGTTCCTGCAGAAGGTTGTACCGAGCCAGTTGCTATAGCCTATGTTGCAGCAAAAGCTGTTGAAGTTTTGGGAGAAAAACCTGAAAGTCTAAAAATATATGTCTCAGGAAATATGATTAAGAACGTAAAAAGCGTTGTTATCCCAAATTCTGGTGGGCTAGTTGGTATAGAAGTTGCAGCTGCAATGGGAGCTCTATTTGGGAATGCAACAAAAGACCTGATGGTAATAAATCACGTTACAACAGAAAATATGAAAGTTGTAAAAGAATTTCTTAAAAATAACGCAATCGAAACTATTCATGAAAAAAATGATATTAAACTCTACATAAAGATTGAAGCGTTTTCGAAAGATAATTCTGCAACAGTTGAAGTTAAACATTTACATACAAACGTAACAAACATTGAAAAAAATCATAAAAAAATCATCAAAAGGATATGTGATGATTCAGATTTCAATTCGCCACTAACTGACAGAGAACAACTGAGCATTAAAAAAATCTATGATATGGCAAAAACAATTGACATTGAAAAAATCAAACCACTTTTTAATAAAGTTATTGAATATAATTGCAAAATAGCTAATGAAGGATTAAATGAAGTATATGGTGTAAATATCGGATCATTAATCCAGAAAAGTATTAACAATGGTTCTTACGGAAACGAATTAAAAAACAAATGTGCCAGTTTTGCATCAGCAGGAAGCGATGCTAGAATGAGCGGTTGTTCTTTACCTGTAATGACAACTAGTGGCAGTGGAAACCAAGGCATGGCGGCTTCACTTCCAATAATCAAATATTGCAAAGAAAAAAGTTTGGATGAAGAGCAACTCATAAGAGGTTTATTTTTCTCCCATCTATCAACAATACACCTAAAGACAAAAGTCGGAAGATTATCAGCATACTGTGGCGTTATATGTGCGTGTAGTGCAGTTGCTGGGGCAATCGCATTTTTAGAAAATTATCCATATGAAATAGTTGCAGACGCAATTACAAATTCACTTGGTTGCATATCCGGAGTAATATGCGATGGAGCAAAAGCATCATGTGCTATGAAAATTGCCAATGGAGTTTATGCAGCTTTTGACTCTTCCATGCTTGCAATGAATAATAAAGTCCTAGTTTCCGGAGATGGTATTATTGGACAAGATATAGAAGAAACCATTAATAATATCGGTACTCTTTCACAAGTAGGAATGAAAGAAACTGATGAAGTAATCCTTGATATTATGGAAAACTGTCACAAAGACTGCAACAAATAATTAAGCTAACTAAGTTGAGTCGCTGATCCTGCAATAATTTGCCATTTACCATTATTATTTTGCCAAACCCTTAAATATCTATATGATCCAGAAATATCAATGTTATCATAAGTACCTGTAATATGCATTTTTACAGTTACTATAGCATTATCACCATTAATCTTAATCGTTTGCTCCGAAGGAGTTAATTTTGACGTTTTTTGAGTTCCTGATTCATGGCATTGTAAATCCATTTGTTTTGTAATGATTTCACCAGCAGGGGCAACAAATACAAGCTCATCAGAAATCAACTCTCCTAGAATTTCTGCATCATTATCTTGCATTGCTTTACGCAATTTTTCTTCAAGCTCCTCAATGATATTTTCAGTATTTTTAATTACATTCTCATCATCAGGCCAACGTTTTAGAGTAGGAAGAATCTCTGTCATCATTTCTCTTGCCTGAGATTGGCTTATCTCTTGGTTATTCTCTATAAGATGAGAAGCACATTTTTCAACCATTTCACCCAATGAAACATCTGAAGTAAATTTTCCATCATTGTAGCAATACTTACAGAATTCACTATTCAATGTCCCATCTGAATTTGTTCCAAACATTTTATTATCCCCATCCAAAGGCATTCCGCAAGACTGACAACGTAACATTTATATACTCCATTTTAGTTTCCAATCTATGTTATTACATAAATAGCATAGATTAGCAATAACACACATTAGTATAAATTATGATAAAATAAGTTTATTAAAACGAGAGGATATTAATGAAAATAGTCGCAATTAATGGAAGTCACAGAGGAAAAGGCGGAAATACAGATATAATGGTATCTGCATTTTTAAAAGGAGCGAAAGAAGCTGGGGCTGAAACCATAAACATATATTTAGCAGAAAGAGAAATTAAATATTGCCTAGCTTGTAAATCTTGTTGGTTCAAAACTCCCGGGAAATGCATACTTAAAGACGATATGGCAGAAATACTATCAATCATAGAAGATGCCGACATTAGAGTGTTGGCTACTCCACTATATATTGATAATATTTCGGGGAGACTAAAAGTTTTTATGGACCGAATGATGATTACAGCTAGTCCATATTGGGGAAAAGATGAAAATGGTGAAAGCCGACATTTAACAACAAAAAAATCTCCGAAATTAATGATGATTTCTAATTGTGGATACCCAGAAAGATCACAATTTCAAGTAATATCGCATTGGTTAAAAAGGCACGCACGCAATATAAATGCTGAAATTATAGGTGAAATATACGCAACAGAAGGTGCACTGCTTAGCATCAAAGAGGGCGAATTGGAACCGATTATTTCTAATTATATAAAAAACTTAGAAATAGCAGGCAGAGAAATTTCAACAGAAATGAAATTATCCCCAGAAACAATCAAAGCATTAGAGAAAAAATTCGTTCCCGATGAAATTTACGTAAAAGAATGCAAAAAATATGTAAATAATCTACTAAAAAAATAGTTTTTTTAAACATAATATAGTGTAGAAATTTTTAACCTTATGCTGTAACCATAGCGTTTGATTCCATTACAAACTCTTTCCCTCTACATCTATATTTAAAAGTGTTTAACAAAACAAAATCATTTTCTTGTTTTAATTCCTCAATTATATCTATTGCCTTGACCAAATAATCATAATTTGTCTTAGCCTCAAGAATTCTTTGCAAATCACGTTGAGATTTAGATACCGGGCTTTCGTCATATATCCATAATGCCCATGCACATTTCGAATTCCAACCTTCAGGGCAAGATATAATTTCTCCATTAATCTTTTCATCATAAGATGTAATTGCCCCATGAGGAGTCATCATTTCACTCATGTTTTCGGGATTTGGAACATTCAATGAATATGGCTGAATGTAGTACGTACTTCCAACGTGCTCTCTAAAATTACCGACAAAGTCATTCATTATAACATAATTATTAATATATTTGAGCATTTGAGATCTAAATTTTCGCTTATCCTCATCAGATAATAAATACCCAAATCCAGGAGCATTAAAGGTTATCGCTCTACATTCAACCCCCAATTTTATCGCTTTAGCAGCAACAATTTCAGCGTACGCACCACCAAGAGAATGTCCGGTTACCCAAATTTTAGAGTCAGGGAACATCCCACTTATTTTTTTATACACTTTGACTGCAATATCAGTTGATAATGGGACCTTTTTAGCTACAAAATTAGCATCAGTAATAATATCAACTATCCCATCAGTTCCTCTATATGAAATAATAATTTCTTTTTCTTTTTTATAAACAGCACAAGCAAAATTGCCAACCTTTAATACATTTATATCTTTGAAGTTTTCAATAGAATACTCTTCCGGACTCAATATCTTCCAACCAGAAATATTCAATGGCATATAATCATGATACACGTACCTACTCAAATCTCTACATATAAGAAAATTTTGCTCCATAAATATAAGCCCCCTATTTCAAAACCATATTAAGATTGTAACTCTTTAATGATTACATTTAAAATAAGTCATGTGGGCTAGGTTATTGAATAATTATTAAGATACAACGAATTAAGGAATTTCAATCTTAGTTACAACACCATGAACTTTGTTATGAGGCATATCATAGAAACTTACAAAGTTTGGACTGATTTTCTTAATAATTGCAAATATTTTCCAAATAAAACTTTCAGTATTTATTTCTTCAACACCGTAAAAAATTACTTTTTCTTTTAAACCCAGATTTTTCAAAATATCTCTAAGATTCAATATTTCCATATATCCCATTGAAATCTCCAAAAGTCTTAACCCTTCTGTAATTTGAGATATATGATAATTAATGCCCTCGGATTCATTAGATTTATTAATCTGAACAAAAACGTTATCTGTATAAATAATATTATTTGTAAACATAACTTTTACAATATAAGGAGGAATTTGGTCAATACCTCTTGCAAAATATATTGCAGTACCATTAATTTTAGATTCAGTAGAGTAAATTTTATTGTATTTTCTCATGAATAATTTTTGATCCATAAAGTGCATTCTTTTATACAATTTTTTATGCCCATTTGTATATAGCAAAATTAACGCTAGTGGGAAGAACGCAATTATAAGTGACCAATATGCCCCCATAGGAATTTTCATTGAACAGGCAACCAAGAAGCAGGAATCAATTAAGAGTAAAAATATTGATAAACACACCTTAAAATATCTCTTTCTTTGATAAAAAATAATAGCCATCATAATCGCAGTTATACAAATTGTACCAGTAACAGCAAGTCCATATGCAGCAGCCAAATGTTCTGATTTTTGGAATATAAGAACAATTATTGTAACTAAAACCAACAACATCCAATTTGCTGTTCCAATATATATTTGAGAGCTTATTTCTTTTGAGGTGTAATCTATTTTTAGTAAAGGAAATATATGAGTGTTAATTCCTTGATAAATAATAGAAAAAAGACCGCTTATCATTGCTTGAGATGCAATAATAGTAGCCAAAACGCTTAATATTAGAAATGGAATATATAAAAAGTGGTTGCACGAAGATACCATTGAAAATAATATATTTTTAATATTAGGGTGGGTATACAAAAATGCACCTTGCCCTAAATAATTTATTATTAAAACAGTTCCAACAACTACCCAAGCATCTGTTATAGGTTTACGTCCCAAGTGTCCCATATCAGCATATAATGCTTCGGCTCCAGTTGCGCATAAGATTACTTCTGACAAAACAAAGAAGCCTGCAATGCCGTGATGGAATACAAAATTAATACCTACTAAAGGATTAAATGCCTGCAACACAATCGGAGAATGAATTAGATAAACCAATCCAAATCCACCAAGAGCCAAAAACCAGAGAAGCATAATAGGTCCAAAAAGTTTGGCTATTTTCTCTGTTCCATGTTTCTGTATAGAAAATAATCCAATAGCAATAACTATGGTTATTACTATTATAGTAGCTTGTGGAAGATTCGCGAATGAAGGTAGAATTTTTATACCTTCAACTGCTGACAAAATACTAATTGCAGGAGTTATTACACTATCACCAATCAAAAGAGAAATCCCAAGATAAGTTAATAATGATGTAAATCCTATTACTCGTCCTGATCTTAGAAGTTTTCTTAATATTTGGTTTAATACAATAGCTCCTCCCTCACCTCTTTTACTTAAACTCATTGCCAAAAATACGTATTGTACAGTTACAAGCAATAACAATGTCCAAATAACAAGTGAAAGAATTGAGACTATATTATGAAGATTTATAGGCAACGTCAGAAATATAACTGTGAAGGTATAAATCGGACTTGTCCCAATATCTCCAAATACAAGTCCCATTGCTTGAATAATATTTTCAAAGTTTTTTAAACTTACTTCCATAGGGCAATTATACAACAAATACTCTAGATACAAAATTGACAGAAAAAGCCAAATATCCCGGAAATACCTCTCAAATAAAGCTTTTCTACTTGAAATATAAACTTTAATAAAAAGAATATTAATAATGATATTATTCACAACGTGATTGTTTTATACAGAAAATTTTTCATAAACTGTAATTAACAGCAATTATTTTTTTTAGAAGGGGAGCAGAAGTGATAGAGGTACAAAAAATTGAGGGAAACAATAAATTTGAGAGTTTCTTAAAAACAGAAGCAGGTGACGATTTATTTGTAAAAGCATACAAACTCGATAAACTATTATCAAGTGGAGTATTAACAGGGAACGAAGGACTGGGAATGATTGCAATGGATAAAGTTCAAGGAGAATATCCCATAAGAGAAAAATCAGGTGATATTTATTCTGTAATTATGCTAGGTACAAATTCATACCTGAATTTATCAACAAATCACAAAGTTATGAAAGGTGCTGAAAAAGCACTCAAAAAATTCGGTTATGGAATGGAAACCGTTTCAAATTATATTGGGATTACGGATATACATAAAGAATTAGAAAAACGTATTGCCGATTTTTATAGAGCTGAAGATTCAATAGCATTCCCGAGCGGATATGGAACAAATGTAGGTGTGATCTCTGCGATATGTAGTGAAGGGGATATTATAATAAATGATAGTGCAAATCACGCGTCAATATTTGATGGTTGCAGACTTTCTGGAGCAGATATTAAAATATATCCACACGCTGATATGAGAGGGTTAGAACGAATATTAAAGAAAATTTCAGAGGAACAAATAGGTCGATTAATAGTGACAGACGGGGTTTTCTCAATGGATGGGGATATCGCTAAACTCGATACAATAACGTCACTTGCTGAAGAATATAAATGCAGAGTTATGGTAGATGATGCCCACGGGCTTGGGATCGTTGGGCCAACAGGAAGAGGGTCTGCAGAACACTACAATGTAATGGATAAAATTGACTTGTATGTTGGAATGCTAAGCAAATCTCCTGGTGGGCTAGGTGGATACTGCGCTGCCTCCAAAGAAATTGTTCAATATCTCAGACTTTACGCAAGGACTTATTTCTTTTCAACTGGAATACCAGCGCCAATTGCTGGTGGATTAAATGAAGCATTTAAACTATTCCAAAAAGATGAAGCAGGTAGAAAAGAACTGTGGGCGAAAATAAACTATATGAAATCAAAATTAGAAATGGCAGGATTTGATATAGGACATTCTCAGACATATTGGAGAAAAATATAATGTCATCAAATAAATCTGTCTTAATAACAGGCGCAGGTGGTTTTATTGGACTAAATGTGGCCAAAGAGTTCACAAACTATGGGTTTAATGTATATGCAATGGTTCACAAACATATCCCTGATGAGTTACTGGCAATACAGGGAATCAAAATAATACACGCCGATATAAGAAATAAAGAATCCGTCATGAAAGCTCTTGACGGATTTATTCCTGATATAGTTGTACATTTAGCTGGAATAGCTAGTGACATTGGGAAGTTAAAAGATTTTATAGAACTAAATTATGAACCAATTAAATACCTCGCACTAATTCCAAAAGAAAAAATTATATTTATATCAACAACTGATGTTTATGGATTGAAAGATTTTAAAGGTGAAGATGAAGACTCACTTCCTTTAATAATGCGACCGATAAATCCATATCCTAAATATAAGATAAAAGCAGAAAAATGGTTGGTGAGAAATTTACCAACATCAAAATATGTTATAATACGCCCCGGGGCTGTTTATGGAGAAGGGGACAAAACTATTGAAAATAGAGTCGTAGACTTTTTGAAACACTCACCTTTTATAATCCATTTTGGAAAATGGAAAGGCGAAAACAGATGGCCAATGACTAATGTTAAAACTGTAACAAAAGCAATATTAATTCTCTTCTTAATAAATTGTTTTGAAGGAGAAGCAATAAATATAGTTGATGAAAAAAGAACAACTATAGATGAATACTACAAAGAAATTATAAAAAAATATTTTCCAACAAAGAAATTTAAAACAATCGTTTTCCCTATGTGGTTTGGGAAAATTATTGGGGCAACATCCTCGTATTTATCAAATTTATTTAAATTAAAACAACCTATATTTGACCCTACGAGTTATTCTCTCCTACATATCAGTTCAAATCTTGACTTTAGTTGTGAAAAACTAAAAAAACTATTAAATGAAAATCCGGAAAAATAATATAACGTGCGTGAAAATTAAGAATTTTACCACTTCCAAATAGAAAATATTTACTAAAAAGTCATGGATTGAAATTCAGAAAACTCAATATATATAGAGGGAAATATCTATCATTCATTTATAATTTTTCCGAACACTCGTCCATGTTGGTGGTAACATGGAATGAGTGAGTATATATAAGTTAAAAGTTAAGGAAAGAGAGAAATGACAAACATACGTAAAAATAAAACAAAGATAGTTGCGACTTTAGGACCAACAAGCAGAGATGAGAAAACGATTAAAAAACTGATGGAAGCTGGAGCTACCATGTTCAGAATAAATACCTCACACAACACGGCCGAAGAACACCAAAAAACTATTGAAACAATTAGAAAAGTAGAAAAAGATCTAAACAGATTTATTCCAATTATGGTTGATCTACAAGGGCCTAAAATTAGAGTAGGTACATTAATTGAAGACGTAAAACTTACAGTTGGACAAGAACTTGTTTTTGAATATGGTCTTGAACAAACTTCAAAAGATATTATTCCTGTTGACTATAAAGGTATTGCAGAAGACGTAAAAGATGGAGAAGAAATTCTACTTGATGATGGCAAAATTAAAATTCAAGTTATCAGAAAAGAAGGAACAAAGGTTCATGTAAAAGTGGTTCATGGAGAACTTTTAAAATCTAGAAAAGGGATAAATATCCCAGGTAAGACAAGAAGCTTGTCTGCTATTACAGAAAGAGACGTCGATTTCATTAAATTTGCAGTTGATAACAATGCTGACTATTTAGCACTTTCTTTTGTAAGAGATAAAGATGATATTTTACTTGCTAGAAAATATCTAAGCCACTTTGGAGCAGATTTACCTATTATTTCAAAAATTGAAAAACCTGAAGCAGTTAAAAACATTGATTCAATTTTAGAAGTTACAGATGCTGTTATGGTCGCAAGAGGCGATTTGGGTATTGAATTATCACCTAAAAAAGTTCCGATCGTACAAAAACAAATAATTAAAAAAGCATTTGAATATAGAAAAACTTGTATAGTAGCCACCCAAATGCTTGAATCAATGATTGAAGAACCAATTCCTACAAGAGCAGAAGCATCTGACGTTGCAAATGCGATTCTTGACGGAGCTGATGCGGTTATGTTATCAGGAGAAACTGCAATGGGTAAATACCCTGTTGGTGCAGTTACAATGATGTCAATGATTGCTCAAGATGTTGAGACCAGCGATTTCTGTAAATATGATATTGATTTACCAATGAATCCTGAATATGAACCAACTCCTCAAGCTATAACACTTTCAGCAGTAAAAATGGCTAAGGATTTGGGAGCAAAAGCAATTCTATCATTTACACATACAGGATACACTCCAAAATTATTATCAAAACTAAGACCATCAGTACCTGTTATTGCAATTTCTGATATGGAAAAAACTTGCAGAAAATTAAACATTTACTGGGATATTCA
>Ga0302271_10001015_pt1 | contig 27389 bp, 15 predicted proteins | sample III_Bog_N1_1_FD_198767 | JGI IMG/M metagenome (GOLD analysis project Ga0302271, IMG submission 198767) | Peat permafrost microbial communities from Stordalen Mire near Abisko, Sweden - III_Bog_N1_1 | ecosystem: Environmental > Terrestrial > Soil > Wetlands > Peat | place: Sweden: Abisko... | reverse complement strand
CAGTGATTCTTTGTGGAGTAATTTGTATTCTGCCAGCAATCTATCTCTACCATATTAACGCTTCTTTCATGTACTACAGCTATTTCATTCTCCCTATTGTCTTAGTTTACACAGTCATTTCAAGAATTCTTTCCTTATCATCTAAGTAAAGTGACCGATTCGTAAGGTTCTTCAAGATCTCACTAGTAGCTGTGTTAGGTGCATAATTCTTTGTGATTCCTTTTTTTTGGAGGTCGTTTGTATTCTATTCCTTTGCTGGATTGGCTATCTATTCCGCTCTGAATTTCTACTTACGCTTTAAACAAATGACTCCTATCGTCGTAAAATACTGTATCCATTGCCTTATCGTCTCAGCATTTACGTTTTTCCCTCCCTTAGAATAGAAAAACTACTATCTTTTCGCTTGTGGATTCATCTTGATCACACTCTATTTCTTTTATTTTACGTTTTTCCGCTACAGAAGTATTGCAACCTTCGCACTCAGATTTTTCACAATCCTCTTTGTGTATGGTGGTTGCGTAGCCTTTTACATCGAAAATCTGTTCTAAGAATCAATACCTGTACCAAGTTATTTGCTGAATCTCAACCGTCTAGTGTTGGCATCCCTCATTCTTTCAATTCCATTTTTGAAGTATTTTTCGACATCTTCTCATCACTCGATCCGCTTCTACTCGTTCTCACTCATACTCTCGAATATTATGATCCTTCTTTCGTTCTCTTATGACATTCTCTTCTTCTTCGCTTTGATTCTTTTCTTATCAGCATGGATAAAATATGAAATTTACTATTATCAGATTTATAATCAGGATACTGGATACAATATTCTCTCTGATGACAATAATCTACTACCATAGCACAGTCCTTCTTTAGATTAAATCACAAATGATAGTGCAAGTGTTAATCCCTCTGAATTTACGAAAACACCTGATTCTCTTGATATCAAAGAATCAGCAAAGTTTGTAGGCTTTGATCTGAAAATTTATCACTTATTCCTTGGGTTTAAGCTCCTTCTGCTGTTGAATCTAGCATTCTTTGGAACGGGAAATCTCATTAGCATCAGCGGTTTCAATCTTGAATCCTCCAATCGTTTGGTGATTACCTTCCATCCTCTGATTATGGGAGGTTTATTTCTCCTGAAACTGATTACTCCATTTTTACTGTCGATCACTGCCTTTGTAGCAGTCTGCAAGGCCTCCACTAAGGCCTCCGCATTAGTTATTTTCGTTCTTATGCTCATCTTCGTAGAGTTTGTGAATATCACTTTCTTCTTCTTAATCCGTACAGATGGATCATGGCAAGATCAAGGATCAAGCATGGCTAGATTCATCATAAGTAACTTCATAGTCCTCGCATGCTCATTGATCATTTCTATATCAAGCTTTGTCTTCAAGAAAGCCACTTCCTTTATCTCCTGAGTGAGTTCTAGCCAAGCAATATCCTCATAGTACCAATGAAAAAAGACAATAAAACAAGAAGAAATAGTTGCAAAGCAAATCAATAAAGTTTGTTTTTAGTCCAAATGATAAAGTTGAGTTCATTGAAAAGCGTTTAATCAGATTAAAACGCTTTTGTTTTCATTTATTTGGTGTTTTTGTTGCATGTGCAAACATAAAATGAAAATTGTTTAATGAGGTTTTCTAGCCAATTTTTTAGTTATTTTAATTAGTTTTTTGCTGTTTTTCCCACTTTTTCTCCTCATATTTAGCAATCACTCCTTTCCATCCAAAGAAAATAGTTATTTCATATTCTATTGATCCCTTTTTTAACATTTAAACTACTTCAACATTTACCATATTTTCACATGATAACAACTAAATACAGAATCGCAAAAAAAACAATAGAAAACACTACAATACTGGCTTTAAGCACATTCCCGCATTACCCACTGCTATCAAGATACGGAATCTAGCAGGCACATTTCCCACTGACATTAGTGTAGCCTTGATCTGCGCAGTAAGTTGTTGCTGTTGAGCATGCATTAATAGAATCTACACAAGTCGGAGTCATACAATATGTTGTTGTAGAGTTGTTCACAAACCCATAGTCCACACAAGCTTTAAGGAAGTAATCAGGCTAAGTGTTATCACAGACATATGCAATTTTATAGCAAAAGGTGAATGGAGGAGCCAAGCAAACATTCGAAGCTACATCTCTGACGTATCCAGAAGCAATGCAGTCAGTTGGGCAAGGAATTGTGCCTGAAGTTATGCATGAATTCCATGAGACTGTCCCTAGAGTAGAGGAGATTGTGAGGGATATGAGCAAAAGTAGATATTTCGGAGGCAGTGAGTACATTGCTAGGTTTGTTTGAGTGAATGGGGGATTAATTAAAAAATTCTAAGGGAGTTTTCCTTGTTTTTTGTTGGTAATACTTAAGACTAGAGAAGAGGGACAGATATTTCGATTCGCAAATGAATGATAACATTCAAAAGAAATAAAAGAATGGCTTAAATATGAATGATTTCTTTCAAAGCAACAAAATAAAGAAATCAAAAGCGATTCTTTCAGCTAAAAAATCATGAATATTTACAGTTTTCTAATGATGTTTTTGCAAAATAGAAAGATGTTTATTGACAATTACAATAGGCAAAATAGGTAAATCATCTAAAAAGAAATATCCCCTTTGAAAATCGTTTCCTTTTCAGATGCAAATCCCATTAGCAGATGCACAGAGGATAATCGGAAATTAAAACAAAAAGATTATCTTTAACATCTGCTCACCGATTGTATTGCATATCCCAGAAGGATCAATCAATTTTGAACATGCAAGATGTGTAGAAGAAGCAAATTAAAACTTCAAATAATTAGTTTAATCCCCTCAAATACATTTCGAAATCCTTCTAATGCAAACAATCAAAAAGCAGCAGTTATTAGACCTATTTTTATGATTTACTTGAGTTGAATTTTTTGCATATTCTGTATTGATTTAATGTATGATTTGCAAAAGAAATCAAGATAGAATTCAGCTTTAGTAAGAGCACAATACAACAAAAAAGGATAAATAACCTAATAAATGAATCCCCCTTTACATTTTTCATTCATTTATTGAAAATAAAAATAACCGATAAAACTCTCAATTGTTCTAGATTGATTCTTGAATTAACTTCAATTATTATGGATCGGTGATTGATATTGCTAAAGATTTCTATCTAACTCCACTACGCTGTATTCTTTCATCTTCCTAACTAATTTAAGCATTATCTTCAATTGTATTATTCTAGATTGATTGAGAAATAGTATGATCGTAGTTATCTTATTCGTTCAATTGTGTATGACTCTAATCTAACAAAATATTTTTATTATCATCAATAATTCCTCTCCTATGATGACCATACAATTCACTAAATTACTCTTTTTCATACTCTTACGTCTTTTCATTCCCTTCGTTTGTCTGTTATCCTTAATGCGATTATCCTTTAATCTAATTTAATTATTCATTTTCAAGATTCTTTTCTTTATTCATTTTGTTACTATCATCACCTTAACTTATCTCTTTGCTATGATCTTATTCTTTTTCTTTACTCTCCCAAACTGATCCACCTTTAGGATCTTCTTACAGATCATCAGAGGCTTTATTAAAATGAATCCTAGAGAATCTACGAACTCTGTCTGATGATAAGCACTTAAAATCACCCTTGTAATTGGAGAAATAATTCTGCTAGAAATCGAATTTTCCCTCTGAATTACTGTCACCCGTGATGCTTTATTTATTATCAGAGTTTCTATTTTGTTATGACGGTGAACTATGCTATTGCTTTTATTCACTTGCTTAGTTGCTTTGGATATTGTTTTCTTCCTCTTATTACTATCTAAGTATGTTGTTTTTTTCATTTTGATTCTCTGTTCTATCTCTATCTATGTTGATATCATGCTCTTCTCCTTTTAAACTACTAACAATATTCTTTAAATTTGGATTATCTTCCTTTTTGACCCCTTGAAACACCTCATCAAAATGGAGAAAGAGGATTTTTGTAAGATCCACAATAGTCGGATTCATTTTGAGCTCTTCGATTGCTTCTCTGAGCTTGATATCCTCATCATTTGCAGAGCTTTTGTTGGGGTTATCCATATAATTATTCACATTTCTGCGAATAAGAGCAGGCGCAATAATCCTAGTTAGAGCGTCAATTTTCATGAGATTCTTATCACTGTGCTGTTAGACTAATTTCAACAGATCAATTAGACTCCATAAGACTCTTGAATTCAGCTCTGGCATATTCTACACGATGCTTATCACGCGATTCACACGAACCTCACTTGAAAGTTCTAAAAAGAATTTTAAATCGATAATCTTCAACACAAAAATAGCAATGATTCATAATCTTCTTTTTCAAATGAGAAATACCATTCTAGAGAAGCTTGATGGAGTCATAAGATGAGAAAGGAAATAAAGGTTCAGGCAATGAGCTGATTAGTCGCTTCAGGCATGCTGTGCAAATAGAATTAGGTGAATTTAAAAGCAAAAATTAATTGTAACAAAAGATATTTTTGGATAAGTAATAGTATCCTTGTGTCTAAAACAAGAGTTGATAAGATATTTACCAGCGACGATATGTGGATCATCACAAAGATCTAAGGCTTTATAGTTCTTAAGTATGAGCTGCTTCTCGAGCTCTTTAATGTCGTATTCCCTGGGCGCCTTTCTGAAGATGCCTTGCTCATCAAGATGTTCGTTGCTTGATTTAAAGTAATTAATCAGCTCCACAATGACTACAGGGATCTGTTTGTCCTCATGCAGCTCCATGTCATCAAGAGATAACCCAAAGAGACGGTATTTATCACGATTTCGTTCTTCTTCATCGTCGCTTCTTGACAAATGAGGCTAGCGAAAATGACTTTTCTCCCGAACGTATGTTTAAATTTTCTTGTAGAAAGTTTTCTTAAAGAAACTCAACTCGTAGACATCCCTAAGGCTGTTAAGTATAGAATTTAAGAGGGGGGTAAGTAAGAGAAATTAAATTATTTAGTTGAGAACATATTATGTTAGGATATTTGATTCTTGTTTGTTACGATTTAAGGTATTGTATTTTTGGTTTGAGAATATTTGGAGCAGAGAAGAAATTGTAGGATTTCAGTAAGAAGCTAGGATGAACAATAAAGAGCTTCTGAAGGTTATTGTAGTACTTCTGAGGCAATCTCTTCAATATAATGTAGAGGCATTATGCATAGCTGTAGCTCGATAGGCCAGAGTGGAAGTAGAACAAGAAGTATTTCCTTGATTTTTTGTTAATTTTTCAAAGTTATGGTTAGTCTTAGCATCATAATGAAGAATGAAACAGATAAACAAATTATGTTCCCCTCTTTAGTTGATGAAAATATGATTAATGGCAAAGCTAAGTGTGCAATTTTACTTCTCTGCGAGTTCATCCATGAAAAAAATAAAATATCTCTTGAAATGATCGAGTTGCTTCTTAGTGCAGGTTGATGAAGGCACAGGTAAATACTTCCCAAAGATGAATATTACGTGCTCTTGGTTTTCAGTCTAGCCTGCAGTAAAAAGCAAAATAGCTCTATTAAAAAGAAGAATGACAACAGGAAAAAATGTTGAAAATAGCATATGCTCCAATCAGATAATTTCAGAATATGGTCATTGTTTTTGCATGCGCTTAATAATCTACCAGCATTCAGAATGACCTCTGATTAGCTATAAATTGCATTATTCTGATACTATCCAGCTTATTTATCACTCACATATGCTTCGTTAATCGTTTCCTCAGTTTCATTGTCATTCTCAGCTGCGTCGCTCATCGACATATGCTGCTAGCTACTCTATTAAACTTCTAAAATCGATTTCTTTGAGTTTATCTACAAAATTGATTTTATCCTCCACAAACAACTAAAAAAACAGAAATATCAAATCCTTAGTTTTTTGATTGTGATATGTGTGGGGAGAATACAATACAAATCAAGAGATATTTTGGTTATGAACTCTCACAAAAGAGGGCATGTTAATTGTCAAGACAATAAGAAAGTAAAGGTAAAATGAGAAGATGAGAAATAAACTAATTTTTCTTTCTTTCATCTTCACACATATTATGCTAACTCCTCACATTATTAATATCATTTAACCCTATTTGACCATTCACTGAATCACTAATTAGCTGCATGATGATACAAATTTATCTTTGTCTTGCTTTCTTTCCCAATTAGATTTAATTTCGTTTACTTCTTCCCCTTTCTTTCTCATTTTTGTTTCTCTACCACCCACAGATTTCCTTGAGATCCTCCACATTAGGCATATCCCTATTATCTGATCAGAAGTGATTTTTCTATCCTAAAAGCAGGATACTTTCTTTAATTCGTTGGATCGCACTCAAGAGAACAAGAAAATATATTTTGAATTTCATGGATTTGAATTCTAAGAAAATCTTAGCAAAGAAAGGGTTAAGGAATTTCAGTTTATCCCATTTGATTCAAATGTATCACCACTCTCTGTAAAGTTCTTCTCAACTACCATTCTCCATGGTTTTTGATAAATAATTGAGAAAAATGATGCGCAACAATTCATTAGGAAGGATATCAGCAAAAAAGAATTAGAATAGACGAAGTTAGAATAATGAGCTTTAAAACATTTAGAGATCAGAAGTGGAGAGGCTGTTTGTCTCTCGTTGAGATCATCTCAAATGGTATTAAGACCTAATTATTGCCGAATTGTTTGTATTCGATTAGATATTTCCAGAAAAAATCCATTCAATAATTCTGCATTGCGAGACATGAACGCACTTTCAAAATAATTCAAAGTGGCCAAATTAAGTAATCCGTGAGGTCATTCCACGAATTATTGTGAACTTACGCTAATAATTTTTGAAAACAAGCTATTCGATCACTTCTTCTTTCAATAAATGGGTTTAAAGTTCAACAGAGATGAGAGAGAAACAACTTCAGGTAATCCTCTACAGTTTCCATTTCTTCCCTTTCGAGATAGCGTGCTAGCATGGGTAAAGGAAAATTGGAAGCTTCTGTTGATTGGCATATCTGTAGCTCTTTGCGCGATTCTTTGCTTGATGGTTGCTGGCAAGATCATGAAGGAATACTTCGAGTAAATTCTCAAATCTCTTGAAGAAGTAACATTATCTAAATGGTTGCTGCTCACTGGATTAGGTACAGGCATGGTCATGATAGGGGCTCCGATTCTTTATTTAGAGTTAGGATTAGGCATCGCTATCAGGTCTGTGTTACTCTCAATATCCATCGCGGGATGTGCTAAATTATTCGGAATCTGTTTAAGCTATTACATCAGTGCTCGATTCTTAAAGAAGAAAATCCAAGTGAAATTCAGAGCGAATCGGTTCATGCGAGTGCTAAGATCGATGAGCGATGAATATCCGGGGAAAGCATTGAGTCTGCTGTCTATTATTCAAATGCCAATGCTGCTGAAGAACTACAGTCTACCTATTTTCGAAATCACGATTAAAGACATTCTTATTTATTTCTATTCGTTACAGTTGTTGCAGAGTATATTGTTCTGCATTGTAGGGTCAACACTTGATTACACAAGGCAAACATCGATTTGGATGGATATCATAGGGTATATTGCCTATGCTGCAACGATTACTGTGTTCTACATCGTTTACAAGCAAACCAAAAAGTTACTTTAACTAGACGAATAGCAGTAGCAGAATGGAAACAATCAAGGAGGCATTGAATTAACTTCTAGAGTGTCATATTAGCATACTCAGAAGCTAGAAAACCCTGAGATAGTTACTCTAGTGACACCGCATCTACGAAATACTGAAGAATAGAATAATAACGATGAGGAATATGGATAAGAAGAACATCTTCCAATTGCAATACTTTGATGATGTTTTACATTTGGATATGAAAAAAGCAGCTTTGAGAAGATTTTAAATAAAGTGAGTTTTTGTATTGATCCAATGCTATTTCTGCAAGTCAAAAAGGGCAGATTTTACAAAGAAAAAAGATAAGTGAACTCATCAGTTTAGGGATGATTAATTGAAATTGCAAAATTTTAGCCAGCTAGCAACCATTTCCAATTGATTAACAGTAAAATAAATCTAACAACATGCATACACTTCAAAATGCTTTTTTTTAGAAGATTCAAACTCTATTTTTCATTTTGTATTTCCATTAAAAAAACAGAGGAAATCTCTGTAAAATCACATATTTCAAAGTATCTTTGCGATTTCTATAACTCTTTTTCATTTCTAAGGATATTTTATGAAATATATAAAATTGGGAGAAAACCTAAAAAATGTAACTCCTAATTAAAAAATATTAATTGAATTAAAATATCAGAGTCCTCTTTGATTAAAATCGCAACCAACGGCGTTATTTGTTTATTTTATCCACGAAGAGATACCCTTGCGGTTTAAGAAAAATAAATAGTCTTGAAGGATGATTTGCTGGCTCATTTTTAAGCACAAACGAGAGGTTGCGAGAAAAGATTCAATTGATTGAGTGGTGATGGGAAGTGAGATTGAAAATTTGATAAGTTAGAACATAATATGCACAATGAAAGTTATTTGAAAATAGTTATAAAGAGAGGAAAATTGAAACAGGAGAAGGGGAAGTTTTTTAAATAGAGAAGTATTTTGATAATTGGTTATGAGGTATCTTGTGTGAGTGTATGTGTGCATATGTTCGTTCAGAATGAGAGCTTGAAGAGTGCAGGGTTGTTGAGTAATTTGCTGGAATGTTTCATAACGAAATTGGAAATAACCAAGAATTCTTCGCATTCTATTTTGTTATGAGCACAAAACGATTCTGAATCCCATTCCAAACCATTCAGTCTGCCTGAGAGAAACACAGCTGCAGATGCTACAGATTTCATTGATTCACCTTTTAGGAATCCTTGCACATTCATGTTTTAATACAGATAACTGCTAGCTGAGAAGATCTTAGAGTTTTAGCTCGATAAACCAGCTAACAGTGTCTCTGGTTCTAACAATGAAAGTCCAGCGAATTGGGAGTTCTTGGAAATTAAGCAGAAAAGTTGTTAAAAGACTTTAAAGATTTATCTTTCCTTTGTGTTGGAGGCTGCAGCAATGATGCAAAGGGAAATCGGTCTTTCTGAAACCTTAGCAGCTGCTAGAATAATCGCTCCAACAATTAGATCATTAGATTTGTTCTTGAAAAATTGTTTATCTTATGAAATTATTGTTGAAATCGCTAGAGAGGAGTTGAATAAACCTGAATGGGCTGCACTGGAAAGACTTAGTTTATCTAAGCACGAGATAATCTTTTCTTCAAGTTGTTCAACTCTCTTGACTTAGCTTTTTCTTGAGTTACTGAAGCTTTTCACACTTTGTTCCTACTGGATTCCCTTGAGAGTTTGAGAAACAACTTAAATAGCTTCACTGCCAGATGATTTCGATGATATTTTAGCATATGCAGCTTGGAGTTTCTAGTGTGATTCCTAAGTTGTTCCAGCAGTTGATTTGGAGTCATCTTGAGATTAAGATAAGAATTCAAAGCTATCGAAGCATTAATATTGCTATTATTGAACATCTACTTCGTCAAAAGCTGGCACGATTGGTAACACCTTCTTAGCTGCAGGGATAGTCTTCTTGTTGTTTTTGTTGCTGTTAGCTTTGGATTTCAAGAAGAATTTATAAATCAATCGTTATTTCTAATTCTCGATCCCTTGTTGTCTTTTGAGTTTCATGAACTACTCATACACTTGCATGTCAAAATTCAATGAAACTGATCCGATTTATTCAGCACGGACGTACTGTGATTTGTCACTCCATTGTTTCAGTTGATTCAGCAATTCAAGTTTGTGCTACACTGGAAGTAAATTGTATTGTTACGTAGCTAGAAGCAAAGCAGTTTGTTAAAGCAGTCTCTCAAGTTAACTCAAATATTCGGAGCTCAAAGCGATAGGTTCTTAGCATATTTGTTTCAATTCTCTTTACTCGTTAAAGAACTACCCGAGAAACTTCACTAATCGGATAATTTCACTTTTAACACTCACGACATTTTCAGGAATTCTAAGTTGCTATTGCTATTATTATACCAAAATGCTCATATTTCTTTTATATTTTTGGTTTATGAGTTTTTTAATAAAAAAATGAATCTTTTCTTTGTTTTTTCTTTCAAATTAATTTAATTTATCTAGGTTTCGGTTCCCTTCCCCGTGCATTTCAATCTCAAATGAAAAAAGTTCCTTATGAATCCCGTCCGTGGAATTAACGCTCAAGCACTAGAAACAAACTGCCTTTGCTCTAACTCCCCAAGGCATGTTACTCCTAAAGCGTACAAATAGTTAACTGATTTATGGCCAGCTTTTTTATCAATCTATTCTTAGATCATTTAATGCCATGGAAATGGCCATTCGTTGTGATATCTTAGAATCCATTGAATTACCTAAAAAAATATGAAAAAAATTTCCAGCTATTAGATTGACTTTAGGAATATCTGTTATCTAATAGTATTTTTCACACTAATCCCAACAAAATGTGTCTATTATTTGGGCTAACCAAACCTATTCTGTTGTCTATTCTGGAGTTATTTAGTAGGCTAATTAGTATCTTTAAACACGTTAATAAAAGCTTATTATCAGATGATTTCAATTTAGTATCTAGTTCATTTTAACATAGAACCTTCCAAATAGATTATTTCTTGCAAAGGAGATATTTAATCTATTCTAAAATTTGAAATGTGGATGAGCAACTGAGCCAAAAGCAACCTCAAATAGATCAATTTCCTTTAACCCATTCATTCCTCCATAAAATAAAGAAAAATAACTAGAAATCAAATTTACTTAACGCATTCCCCCAAAAACGTTTGCAAAAAATGCAACTTCTAACAATTTGAATGAGAAACAAAGTACACCAATACTAGTTTGATCTTGTTTTTATTTACGATTAACTCTAATAATTTGCTCGAGTTTGCGTTAATAACTAGCTGTAGAAAATAAGAAAAGAATATATATCTACTAATCTCAACGAAAGATATTTTTCCTTTTTTCAGACCCCTGCTGGATTGATTTGTTCTCTTTCCCCAGAAGAGTGTTTTCTTCTAATTTTAGAATGAATAAAATTTAAATTATTCACATCTCAGAACTTTCTGATGTTTACTAATCTGATGATTTGAATAAGATGAAATTTATCTCTTTCATGATAATTATTTTAAGGTTGCTATGAGATGAAAGAGCTGTCCTTTCATAAATTGAAATTTTAAATAAATTTCTTGTTTTCTTAATTGATGGATCAGTTCTTTGAATTAGTTTTTTAAATTTCAAATAGCAAACAGGAGAAGAAAGGAATAATGAAAATCTTCGCAGAGAAATCTGCCTGAATTTATGAATTTCGACCTAATTTGTTCGAAATTAAATTCAAAAAGAATCTGTTTTCTCGAAATCAAATTGATTAATAGAAAAAAGAATCAATTAGTCTTGGAGTTCTATTGATTCTGCTAAAGAAGTAAAATTAAGAGAAGAGAGAACAATTTTGGTTGGTTTTATCACGCACTCAATATTGAATTGAAGATAACAATCAAGATATTTTTACTCTTACACACGATCATAACCATTCTCGATCTTGAGTTTTTATTTTATTATCATCTTCTTTTTTGCTTTTTTTCTTCTGAAATTACTAACTAGATAAATTTAAGAGTCACAACAAGATGAGCATAGTTATTTTGATGTTCTCTTGGATTATTGTACCCTTACAATAGAATAAATACATCTAAAGGATAGATTTTGCTTTTGGTTGTTTTGTCATAAATAAAGGTTATAAAAATATGTGTTTTAAGTTTTAAAAAAAATAAATAACAAATTAATAAGACTCTAAATGAGATTCATTGTTGTTTTTCATGGTGAAATTAATATGATTTATGGGAAAACTAACAGTGCGCTTCTGGATTTTATTTTGGGAAGCTTGCTGAACTCTATTAATTTATCAGAATAAGCATCTTCAACTAATAAAATTAGCTTTCTTTTAAAATAGCTTAAATGAAGAGAGTTGCAAAAATTTCTAAGCAGGTGTAAAGATCTAGGTGAAAATATAACAAAATATGCGCAACTGGCTCTATTTTAATATCAAAGGCAAAAAAGAAATTCCATTAAATTAACTTTCTATTTGATTTCCATTCCGTAAACTGTTGAGAAGTGCTGAAAAGGAAGGTTAGGAAAAATTAAAAGTGGCATCATTTGGATAATCAAAAATACTTTGGAAAGAAATCAGTACAACAAATAATAACAAAACTAAGCACACAAATCCAAAATTTGTGGGTTGTCTTTCCTCTCCAATGGAAGTGTAAAATAATGGTAATATCATCTGGCCTTCCAGCTGGGTTCAGAAAAATTTGCTCTCCTAATCATAAATGATAATTATTTTTAACAAAGTTAGATAATAATATTAGTTAACTATGTAATTTAAAAAGTGATGTTTACTCGTCTTTTTATGATTGGTTTTATGAAGGTAATTCATATTAATAATGAACAAATAATGGATCTGTAGTGGAAGATAAAAAAATTTGTAAGATTATTTTGTATTTGCTTAGACCATCAAAACTAGCTACCTTAAACTTAAAGGAAATATTAGATGTTGGATATTAGACTTGAAGAAAATCTAATCAGACAACATTATTTAAATAGAACTCCTAAATTGAATGATCAAGATATCAAAAAGTTGAGAAAATTAGATTTTTTTAATATAAAAATGATACTAAAAAACAATTAGGGGCTTATTGAAAACATAGTGGGAGGATGAAGAATTCATGATGATTTCATGATATTCTGAGAAAGGAGAAGATTACTATTCCTTGGAATGATAGAAAAATTCTTAGATTTTATTTTTGTAAGAATGTTAAAAATGGAGTTGAATTATCAAAATTAGTTGTTTTATTGCTATTTTCCTTAAGATGTATGATTCGAAAGAACGCATAGAAGGTATGCATTAGGTCAAAGGAGCAGTTGAAATAGTGAAAAAATCCTAAAGTTTGTTGAATATGAAAAGCATAGTAGAAAATTTTGGAGGAGTTTGACGTCACTAATATCACTTTATAATTAATAACTATGAAAGGCAGCAGAAATTTGTTGTGAAACTAGGCAGGTATCAATACGTCATATTTTAAGGGATGTGCTTGCATGAAGTAAATGATGGTTTGATTACAAGGAAGAAGAAGAAAGTTGAATCGAAAGAAAAAACAATCAAATAATAATTAGGATAAGAAGGAGAAGAACCACAAGGAAAAAAGAAGGAGAAACCTAAAAAATGGACAAACCAAGCGATCATGATCATAAATGCAACCACGGAAATGGAAGCGTTACAGAGGCCGAGGTGCTGTCTACAATCACAGAAGAAATCCAGTTCAAGCATTAGAAGCCTCATTTCAATTTTGGAACGAAGATGTAAACATCTGTTGGATTAATTTTTCGTGTATCTGCTGAATGTCATACTGCTTCTGAGTCCTTTAAAGCGAGAATGACATATTTCAGATAGAGAGATGAAAATCACTATTTAACAGAACGATTACCCCATGCTTATCTTCGCGAGCTGTTCAAAGATTTTGAACAAGACTTGAAGTTTGATCTGCTTGTGACAATGCGTAAGAAAAATCCTTCACAAGCTACCGATATGTACTCGAATCAAGTTCGATTCCCAGGTGGAAAGTGTGAAGGTATTAGGGAAGATGATTTCTCCGCTGTTGTCAGGGCAGTTAAAGAAGAATCGTAATTTGACTTGTAGGATATTCACAACCATACAATTTATCTTGGATACTTGCCGAAGAACTTCTACACTGGAAGAGTTGAATCCAGATCAGCAACGAAAATGGCAAAAGATGTTTTGACTAGGGCTCATATATTCTTGGTGCTTGATGCTCATGTCACGAGCTAATTTGCATTCGGGGAAATGGAGGAAGCTGTGAAATGGATACCTTTCAAGAATATCCTCGGTTTGGATCACATTAAAGATGTGAGTGAGAGACATGTAGAGACTCCTAGAGAAATGATGAGTGTGTTCCCTTCTTTCATGCAGAAACTAGCTGAGAATGGAGTCAAGGAGCTTGTATTTGTGTCGTTGGAAATAGGCATGCCTAGACCGATTTGGGGACTTCATGCTACTATTCTGGTGTATTTCATGAGCATCTTCGTTAAAGGCGTTGAAATCCGCAAGAAGAAGCACTCTCATGCCTATGAATAATATACCCCATTGATCACCAGATGGAACGACATGTTTAATAGATTTGCTTAGACCTACAGTACTTAAGAATCTTCGGCAGTGGTTAACTTCCTTATCAAGCATTATTTCAAGGCTTGGAAGGATGAGTTTCATAAGACATACCGATAGTCAGAAGGTTTGGACTACACTTTCATGACTTTAATAGGAGTCAGCGCATTGGTATTCTCCCTTGATTTTTACTATAAATCGCTTGGAAGAAGACCTTCACTTTGATTTCTTCTGAACATATGTAATTTGTTACACCTATTTAACAAATTAATAAGTTATTGCCAATGCATTTAATAAACTAATCATTCCAAAGCAATAAAGCAATGTTGGATCATTTTGCAGAGTAGATTTTACTCATTTTAAAGCAAAAGATGCAAAATGCTGATATTTTTTAATTACTAAAGTTTTGATTCAGGCATCCATTTAACTAACTGTAACTTGATTGCCACGAATATTTTTATTAAAAAATTAAAAAAATTCTCTTAGTAAAATTCTAGAAGATTTTTTTGAAACATTTCACCTTAAAAATTGAGTTATTTTTTCTTGCAATCTATTTGAAAAAGCAAAAACTTCCTTTTTAAGAATTTATTTTAGCTGAAAATCTACAAGTTGATTTTTCTTCACAGGTAAAACGCCAATACTCAAGAATCTTATTTAATTTCACAAGTTGTGGGGATGTTTAAAAGAAACACAGTGAAGGATTACTTATTTCAAATATTTAATTGAGAATTGAAAAAAAAATCATAAAAAAAGGAAAGAATTATTCAAAATATAAAACAAAAAATATCATGGGTCAAATGTTTCATACAATTCAAATGAAAACTCCTCAATCCTAAGAATCTATCGTTGAAAGGATTTCAATAAATACATTGAATCTATTGTTGCTGATGAAGAAACTACAACAAACACCTAATCAATCAATAGATTCAATAAATCTTTTTCTCCGTGGTAATAGTATTGGTGAGAATGGTGCAAAGTAGTTAGGAAAAGGAATTGCAAAGTGTGTTACTCTCACTTGTTTAAATCTAGATCTCTAGTATAATAATATTGGTGTGAATGGTGCAAAGTATTTAGGAGAAGGAATTGCAAAGTGTGTTACTCTCACTTCTTTAAATCTAAATTTCAGAAATAATAATATTGGTGATAATGGTGCAAAGTATTTAGGAGAAGGAATTGCAAAGTGTGTTACTCTCACTTGTTTAAATCTAGATCTCTAGTATAATAATATTGGTGTGAATGGTGCAAAGTATTTAGGAAAAGGAATTTCAAAGTGTATTACTCTCACTTCTTTAAATCTAAATCTCAGTTATAATAATATTGGTGATAATGGTGCAAAGTATTTAGGAGAAGGAATTGCAAAGTGTGTTACTCTCATTTCTTTAAATCTAAATCTCTGCCTTAATAGTATTGGTGAGAATGGTGCAAAGTATTTAGGAGAAGGAATTACAAAGTGTGTTATTCTAACTTCTTTAAATCTAGATCTCAGTTATAATAGTATTGGTGAGAATGGTGCAAAGTATTTAGGAGAAGGAATTGCAATGTGTGTTATTCTAACTTCTTTAAATCTAGATCTCAGTGATAATAGTATTGGTGCGATTGGTGTAAAGTATTTAGGAGAAGGATTTGCAAAATGTGTTATTCTAACTTCTTTAAATCTAGATCTCATTGATAATAGTATTGGTGCGATTGGTGTAAAGTATTTAGGAGAAGGATTTGCAAAATGTGTTACTCTCACTTCATTATTTCTTTCTCTCCATGATATAGAAATTGGTAAGTATGATATTAGAATATTAAAATAATTAGTTATCAAAGCAAAAAGATTGATTTCTTATGAGATTTAGTCGAAAATGTGATAGTATTGAGAAAATTAAACAAAGATTTTCAAAGTGTTTTTAACTCACTTCTCTAAAACTAAATTAATAATAAAAGCAAAAGAAGAAGTATTATCCTTTATGACATAACCTTTCTCTGCAGTTCCCACCATAAAATCATTAAATCGGAGGGTTCTTTTGTATTCCATAATGTGTAAGGTGGCTTATGTTTTATTAAGATATGGATAAAAAATATTTTGGTTTTGAATTATTTTCTTAAAACATTTTTCCAATATTTTGTTTGTTTTGTTTGTATTCTTTTATCAGCCTACAATAATTTTGTGTAATTAGTCTAATTATTTCCTTCATTTTTAGATAAATTTATTAAAAAAAGCATCAAAAGTATGCATGTATACTTTCTTTTTATTTTCTAATATTTCCTTAATAAATTGCAAAACATTTATTAGATGTGGTTAAATTTATTCTGATGTCGTTTTCATTTTCCTTTTTCTTACCCTTGTTTTCTTAAAGACCTAAGATTCTAGCGATTACTACATTGATTTGGAATTTTAATTCCCTGTAATCAAATAAAGTTAGATTTTTGAGTGGCAAAAATATCAAAAATATTACAAAATAATTTAGGTCTCTAGTTTGTTCTTAGCCAAAACCTTTTTTTACCAGTGATATTCCATTTGTTTGAAATTATTCACTTGACAATTTTCACAAAAAGCCATACAACAACAGATTAAAGTCCACTATTTGGAGTTTTTCTTGGAAATAATCATTTTTATTTTAGTAGTTTAATTACCATTTTTTAATTTCATCTTTTCAAAATAGAGGAGATAGAGAATCAACTTGATTTTAAAAGATTTGTTGTGCTTGTTGTCTATCTGTTTCCTGTCCTCAAAAAGATAGGTAATCAGTTAATTATCTCTTTCTCTCTTTAGTTTTCCCTTAAATTATTCTACTACTATCTAGATTCTTTTATTTTTAGGCTGAGCAAAATCGTGTCATTGTTACTTTTAATAACACTCACAGTTGAATATTTCTCACCAAAAAATGAAACTAGTTTACACTTCACAAAAAACACAAAACAAAATAAGCAAAATACATCCTTAATACAGAGATTAGTTACAAATAATATTACATATTTGATGTAAGATAACAGTAAAATACTTCAGAATAATTTCTAAATAAGCAATATCTAAATCAATAATAAGCCAACCATTACAAACTCAAATAATATCTTGCTTGTATCTCTTTATTTGCTTTCACCTTATCCATTGAAATGTTTTGAAATCCAATTGGTAAAAACCTAGAAAACCTGAAAATAACATCTGAAATCAATGTGTGGATTAATTTATGTTTGAAATATTTTTTCGTGACGAAATTGATTATGATGCTAATTTAGCGTCTGTCTATCCCTCCCCCCCATAATAGGTAAAAGAATAATAAATCGGATCGTCAGCGAATTTCTCCGATTAATAAGACGAAATGGGGAGACGTAAAATCAAAAAGTTGTCAGATTCGTCATAGCAATAAACTTTGCATCTGGTTCGTCAGATCTTGCTCTTCGTAGATTTTCACAGACAACGAATGCGATACGCCTCTCTCAATGCTCTAAATAAGCTCACGCTGCAATTCAAGACACTTGAAGACGAGAAAGCATACCTGAAAGTAGCATTACAGCAGGTAAAAATAACTTCTTAGGGAATAGATATGCCTTCAATTTGTGGGTTTCCGATTTGGACATTTTTTCAGTTTTTCATAAAAGATAATTTCCAAGCCACCTTCCAATTTTTTTCAATTTTTCCTTTAATTATCCCCCCCCCCCCCCCCCTTAAAGAGCCTTTAATTTACAGTTTCCCCTTTTGATTTTTTTCAAGAAATCAATTTTTTACTTTGAAATTGTTTCAAGTGGATGATTGTCTTTCTGATTCATTTTTAAAATTTTTGCTTATGGCTGAAAAATCTTTATTTTATCTCCCTCCAAAACCTTGGCTTTTACTTAAACTACTCTACCTCAATGAATTCTGCTTATTTTAAGTAGTATTTTTCTAATAAACTTTTTGACTTTTTGGAAAAAATTTAGAAACCTCGTTTCGTGCAGTGGAAAATATCTTGTATTTTCCTTATCCTGACTCCTATCATTCAAATCATCTAAGATACTGACAACTATTAAGCTATAATCTTAGCAGGGTGTGCATTTTGCTTTCTACTTGGGTTTTAGTTTGGAAGCAATGTAATCTGTTTGCTTTAATGTCTGACAGTACATATATTGCTTTAATTCTTCACGTACTCCTTTCTAAAGGACTCAAATAACTCTGTACTTAATTCCTTGCCACATACACTTCTTGGATAAGTAATTCATATTTCTATTGAAGATTCATACCAATATTTCGAAGCAAACGGGAGAGATAAAAAAAGGGAAGAAAAATTTAATTTAAAAGGAAGAATGGGAGGATACATTTAATCCTAAAGCTATGAAAGTTTTTGAGGGGCTTATGATTAAGAAGATTCGGTTCTTTGGTTTAGCTTTGATAAGCTTACAAAAACCATTAGATATCATAATAAAAAAATAAATATCTTTAGATACGAATGTGCTGCAATTTTCAAATGTGTTCTCAGTTAAAAACTCAGGAATGATTGTGATCCTCTTAATTAATTCCTTATTATCGAAAAATCACTCTTCAATTAAAAAAAATCTATTTTGCGTCATTAAAAAGCTAATTAAATAATTGTTTTTTTCTTAGATAACAGTAACTGTGCTCCTTTTGGATTGTGAATTCTTCGTATGTGAGTGTATTTCAATAATCTCTTTTTCCCTAATCAATGGGATAATGTTGCCATTTAGTTGGATGGAAATAATCGTCTTAATCAGCTTAGCTATCTTATTACTTTACTACAAATACTCCAAGCAAATGATCCAAAGACAGCTCTATCTTCTCAAATAAACCTTCACTCGATGGCAAACGATAGTTGATTCTACACTGCCAATTAATTACATCATCACATAATTTGAATATCGTACCCACTCCTTAGGGCTCTACAGTAAGCCATCATATTTACTATTTTTTGTTAATTTTTTACACAAAATTATTGTATTTTTGAGCTGTTCTTTATCATCCTTCATCCAAAACCATTTCATGTTTCAAACAATGCTACAACTTTCCAAATATATAGGTCAGAACAAATCAGTCAAATAAATGGGCATCAAAGATAATGAATCTCTAAAATTATGGTTGGAAAGCTTACTACTTTCCAACAGTGACTCTACTGCGAAGGAGCACATTATGAGGAAACACTTACAGTTAATCGATGATTCCGCGAAGTTAAAAAAAATCTTTGGAGGCTCCACAGATTCTCGGGAGATATTCTTTGCATAAATGGATGAAGGCAAGAGGATTTTTAGATTAAGTATGACTCCAATTTACATGGCCGATGAACCATTACTATTATTGGAATTCGAAGAAATCACAGCTCAAGACAAAATCCGAAGAAAAGCTTCGCAGTAGCTCTCACTATGTTCTTAGATTTTTGATAATCTTCGACATATTGCCAAGAAACTAGAACATTGTCTGCAGGAAAAGAAATCACATTCCTTTCTTAAAGCACGAAAAATATCTAATTCTTTCGCAAATTAGCTTCTCGTTCTTGCTGACATCCCACTGCCTCTTCCATTGACAAAGTTCAAATTCAGCCATCTCTTCGATTAACTCACCAAACTGTACGCAACATATTAGTACACAATTCAAGTAAGACAAAATTTTGAGAAAAAAAGATCAATTTTCATTTCCATTCTTATCAATGATTATTTATTCTAATAGGAGTAAGCCTACACTGCCGAATTGAACAGCAACATAGGACTCATGAGATATATCCTTATGAGCTTGTTCTCTTGTCTGGAAGATCGCAAACAAGTTAACATAGATGTTAAATAGAATGAAGAATCAGAATCCATCGAAGTTTCTGTTAAACTCAACGGAGAATGGTAATTCGATTTACTCAAAAAAATGAACCTCTCGACGAATGAATTCACAAGCCGAAAGTAGCTCTCACTTTTCTCAGAAGCACTTAAACTTCTTGGACCAAAAGAACTTTAATTAACTTTCAATGCTTCACTGAATATGTCGTAGATTATACTATATTTTTCTCTTGATATACGTAGCAGAGCGAATAGCCTCTCAAATTCAACACCTGCTGCTGCAAATGCTGATATCTGTCAGCAATAATAATTGAAATCTCACTCTCCTTATCATACTACTAACACAAATACGAGTTTCATAAGCAGATTCTAGCATCCAGCAATCTCCTAAACATCGAATTAATTGCTTAGAAAAGTAAGTTTTCAAGATGACAGATAACCAAAGCCCAAACTGAAACAAAGAGGCAGTGGTTTAGGTAATTTTTTATTTGGAAACTAAGAAAACAACACTAAAGATTCTTGGGATTTCTGTAAAATCACTGAGGAACCTGGGAAATTCGAGAAAAGTCCAGGTAATAACAACACAACGTACGAGTAGATTAGGTTATTAAGCACTCCCTGCAGTCTGGAGAAAGACATTCATTCTTGTAGTCCATCAGGTATCAAAGATGAACCAAGTATGCATGCGAAGAGTGCTTTAGAGCATAACAATAATAGCATTTCTAAAGATATCGAAACAGCTACAAGTCCATCTTTCCATGGACCGAAGAAAATCAGATTTACATTTGAGTTATCAGATTAAAATGAGAATCAAAAGGATAAAGAAGAAGGATATGTACCAGATGAAAAGGAAATGGTTAAGCAAGTGTCATTGAGTGAAGAAGCATAAGGTGGAGAGGAGAGACAATAGTACCCTTTGTTTTAGACAGTGAAGTCGAGTACGACACATCTTTCAAGTTAACTAGACGATTAGCTTTTTGAAGATAAATTACTGAATAACTATCCTCCAAAATAACTGGTTTTGATCCATGCACCTCCTAGATTACGCTAAAAAAGGTTCTAACATAAATATAGCACATATCTTGAACCTAATGAGGATGTATCTCCTCCTCTTCATTATTATTAGCAGCCACATCAGCACACGCATTCTCATTTTGACTAGCTAACTATGAACGCTAAAAAAACCCATTCTTCTCCTGTTTCAGATGAAAATACGAAAGATTCTCCTTCTTAACGCAAGAACAACAATAATGTGATTATGCTTGATAAATTCAATCATGTGATAGAGCTGGGTTAAGGATAGAATAATGTGAATAGTTCTGAAACTAGCTAAGAAAGTTAATTCGAGGAATATGAAAGTAAATCACGTTAAGATTATTCCCTCAGAACTATGTCACCTGGGGATTCGATGGCTGCCTTTACAGTTCCTAGATTGTAGCTAAGTGGCTTTGTTGACTTACCTTCCAGGGGAAAGTTCTGAGAAAATACAGCTGGGTTATCAATTTCTCTGTTTTGTCTGAAATAATGAGCTTTTCCAAAGAAAACTTGAGAATCTTGTAAAAATCAAACTAATTATTACAGTTCCAATCAGGATACAATATCTCCTTTAAAACTGGGTTCTATTTTGCTTCTGGTTTATGATTCTGTCTGAAATATCTCTCAAAGGGTTATTATGAAATAGCAAGCATATCGAAAAAAACCTCAATTTTATTATTAAAACCAAAGATGCTCTTCTTTTCTAAACACTTTGAAAACTACGAATTCAAGATGCTTCTAAACAAAAATTTAAAGGACAACTCAGTTGCTTTAAATAGTACTATCAGATCACCAATGCATTTATCAATTATGTGTGTTTTTTTGTACTTGGATTATTGGTATTTTTAGAAAAAATGAATTTTTTTCAATTACTTCTTCAAAAAATCAACTTACAGCATGCAAAATCAACAGTAAATTGTTAAGAGTTAAACTAAATATCTTCAATAATTCATTGATTTTAAGTTTCAGTTATCAGTCATTAGAACATGAACTCTTCTTATGAATTTTAAGTATTTTTTAAGCCAACAACAGACTTAAACACAAAAATAGATCATCGTTATCAATGGGATTTATGCATTTCCTTTAAGTCTCATTATTTCTTAATGAATTCTGTGATTAAATCGAACTTTTTCTCAAATTCAATATACGAATGATCTCCACCTTCAAACACATCAGTCTGTGCGTATGGAAGATATTCTATTGCATCTTTGTAGTTTAGTACGGTATCACCGGTTTAAACGAGCAATAATACTCGTTTCTGCTGCATTTCTTATGAAATCGGAGATTTTATTTTCAAATCAACCGCTTCCTAGATGTGCTATTGAGAAAGCACGAATTCCATTCCTGAGAAGTCTGTATTTGCACCTAAGTGTTTAAGCAGTACAACATCTGCGTGGACAGCTGGATTGACGAGTACAGTCTTGACGATATCTGGAAAGCGATTTAATAGGCAAATCGACAAGAAACCACCAAGAGATGAACCTACTAAAGTGATTTATTCATAAAATTCACTGAATACTTTGATGAGCTACTCAAGAGTCAGATAAGCTAACTTTGGGGAAATTGGCAAGGATGGATTAATGAAATCTTCCTTGAAATACTGATTCAGTGCGATTCCCTTTGCTGCTAAGTGACTTGCTTTAAAACCGTGAATGTAAATGACTAAATTGCTCTTCTTCATTTTGTTCTTGGAATAAAAATAAAAGGAAAAATAAATTTTGTTTGTTGGGGGGAAGAATAATATTTATCAACCTGAAGAAGGAAAGATTCTTCAAAAAATAAGGAATAAACTCATTTATCTCAATAGAGCAGATATTTATGATCCAAAGCAAGTTTAAATTAATTGATTTGGATCGAATACGATGAGAGGTAGTATGGGAACAAAGTTTATTGAATTATTTTTATTTTGGAGATCATCTTGAATTCCTGAGTTGTACAATCAATTCGAAAGCTTTTAAAGGAACATTATTATTTGTTAAGATTAGAGTTTTTTTGTTCTATGAAGGAAATCTATTTTTTTAAAAACAAAGAAATCAAGAAAGGAACAAAGATGATATAGATTTGAAAACAAGATAATAAATAAGTTTTGTTTATCATTTGAAAATATCTAATATTGAATATTGTGCCTATTGAAAAGGTTATCTTTAACTATTGATTTTGGGAATCTTTTATCTGAGTGAAAATATTATCTAAACAAGTTATTAAAAATCTTCGCTTGAATTCATTAATAATATTGATAACTGGGAGATTGATTGATTGATGCATTATCTTAAAGAATTAATTAAATATCAATGTATCCAGATAAAGCAGTTAGAAATCCTCCTTGGGGAGAAACGCGAATATCAAACAAACTCTTAATTCTTTTCTTAGTGAAAATATTATCCCCCAAAAGACAGTTAGAAACATTAGTAATTAACTAAGGCAAAACACATTAATCTCCCCAGCAAAAAGACACTGGAATTAATGTGATAATTAATTATCTTGAAGACTGATTGCAAAATGTGCGACAACTCTCCCTATGACGAGTGCAAATCTAGCTAATGGCATGTATAAAGGCAGAAATTGTAGAATTACTCAGTAGTGCAGGGTTAACTAAAAAAGAAGGGAGGCTTCTTTAGCCTCTCTCTCCTATCGATTCATTGCCCTGCATCGAACAGTCTATGATTCCATACCTTAACGCGCTTGCTAGATACGCAGGAACAGTTTTTTTATCTTAGCTTTAGGGGTAACCCCAAGCTAGACCACATTTCCCCCCCAGATGATAACCTCTCGTCAAAACTCGCATATTCTCGACAGTCTTAAGAGCCTCTAGCGGATAGAATCATTTTCGAAAAGTCCTTCACCTTCACGTAATAACCATCGTGCATTGAATTCTTGTCGTTGTTGTGCCCTATGTGCCATGAGAGAATGAAGATATTGAGCTAATCTAAGAAGAAGAGAAGATAGTTCTGTCTGTTTCTCTATGTTTTTTCTTTCTGTTTAAATATCTCTCTCCTTTTTGTTTCTAAAAATTATCTCCGTCTCTTTCTCCATTGAAATGTCTTTCAAAATGCATACTAATACGAGAGAGAGAAGCATATCATTATCAGCAGCAGTTTATCGTTAATATTACATATTTCCAGAATGGATTCAAATTGAGCAGTGATTGTCAAATAAGACCAAAAGAAAGAAATCAATATGAAAAACAAATACAATAAAATACCAAATAATGAGCTAAAATCATAATTTCAAGAAAACAGCGGATAAAAACAGATATGAATTTTATCTATCCGTTAAATGATTTACCCAACCTCCAAAAATAATAATTCATTGTCTGTTAATCTGTTTAATTAAAAAGAGAATCACATTCTGTCAATCTGCCACAGAGATTAATTGTTTTTTTTGGCAGACTAACTAAATTCATTATCCAAAGGTAATTTATTAATTCATATGTGTTGCTGTGGGGGAATCATATTTCTTCTCTCCTATTCAAAGTTTTTTCTAAAAATGCTTTCTTAATAAAGTAATGCAAAACAGATAATGAGAAGCATATCTCTCGTAATATTTGCCAAAAAACATGAATCAACCTTTTATCTTTTTTTTCAATGCTATTTTCAAGACTGAAATGCACACAAAAATGTATTTTATTTCAATTTTCATTAAAAAATGTATCATCTTCAAGAATAAACTCGATGTTTTTCATCCAAACGCATATACCCTGCTATTTCATTACTCTGATTGATAAAGGCCAGTTGCTATCCAATGTAACCCAACCGTTGCTGATCAAACTTATTTATTTTTCTCCCTCCAGATTTTATTCGTTTCCTTTTGTAGCCTTAATGATTCTGGAGATGTCACTTTAATTCATTTCAAATAAACAATAAAGCAGTTTGTTAGATGATTCAAGTTGAAAAGACAACAATAAAGAGCATTTGAATATTTGAAAAAGCTAATTGATTTAATTTACCTTCATGTTGCAGCCAATCCCTAGCAAGAATCGAAGATTATTTTAACAAACTTTATCTCATTGAGCTCTTTGCAGCAGCCATATCTACTACAATTGCATAGAATACACTGATATTCTTACTCCATGTGCTACCTAATTTAACGATTGCCCAATTTCTCTTCGCGGAGTCTTTGTCCTAACCACACAGTTCACACAAAACAATCAAATTATCAAAGGAAACCTCAAAAATGAAGTACTTAAAAATAATAGATTTATTTTTGTTTACTGCAGCATATTTCTCCAAGGATATTTCCATTGGAAGAGACTGCTTATTCACACAAGAATTCGTTCCCCACATAACTAACTGCCGATGCTACATGAGTGCTACACTGGATTTCAATCCAGCTCGAGCGCAGACAAATGTACAAGGTACTTTGTTTTCAACTTAAGTAGGTACGTTCACACTTTTAAAATGTCCAAGACCTAACTAGCCTACTTAATTGCTGCCCCAAGCAAATAACTTACCTGAAACATTCAAACAACCAATGGATTAAGAAGAAATAAATTAAAATAAATATGCTAACCTCGAGCAGAGACAGCCAGAGAATGTTTTAATCCAGCAGAAATCGATCTAATTACTTCTCCTTGTTATGCAAAAAACGGTATCAATGTCGGAGTATTTATCGGGGAAACATTATGGGAAAGCCCAAGCTATCCTCCAAGATTCTCGCCGAATGCATAAACAAGCCCTTAGTTGTTTAGAAGCAAGGAGAAAGATCCACCACAGGTCACTTAAGTTATATTTTGATTGAAGTGAAATCGATTTACAGAGCCTAACATATTTTTAGCTTGAATTTCGCAAATCCATTCAGATTAGTTGTTCGTTTTCTCATCAGCATTGAGACTGTTGCTGCTTTAATTATTGCTCTCAACTATTATCGTTGAGTGAGTGCTTGCCTACTGATGGATCGAAGTGAATTGAATCTTCTCGATAACAGTTGGCTCTGAAAACATAGGCTAATGCTAGCTTCTTTACCTTTCGATATTTTGCTATTGTAAACCCACTTTCAAGTCTAAATGATTTTCCCCTAAAATATGCCATTCTCCATTCTTGTTTGTTTGAAAGAACATTGAGTCACAGCAGCTATCACATCGGATGATCTATTTCAGCTGTTCGTGAGCTTAAACACATCCAATACTGTTATTTACAGCAGAGCCAATGGAGAAGGCAGTAACAGGTTAAGAAAAATATTCTTATTCTTGCTTCCAATTATTCGTTTAGCTATTTCCATTATGATTACTATTGTTCTTTTGACTGTTGAAATATCCCTCCTTTTGTGATATTTTTTAAGGTGATCTCCTGACAATTCCAGGAGAAAACAAACTTATGTTTCGTTAAATTATCATCTAGTCTCTTTTTGGTTAGGCTTTCGTTGAATGGAGATTCGTTTTCAGGGATACTAACGCATCTTACAAAGACAACGATAATGAAGAGGATTTATTTTCCTGCTAAACGCTTTGATATTAATAATTGAAAGGTAACGATTAGTGATTAGGATCTGCAAGAACATGAAGAGTTTATTTTACTGATTGGGAACGCATATCTTTGATAGGAGAGAGCTGTTAATGTTTGGCAAATGCTGATTCTTAGTTTTCTTGTTGTTATTTCTCTTTTCTTTGCTAATAATTGACCTACTTGTTCATATCAGAATCACAATCTAACTACCCAAATGTAAAGATTTAGGAATTATCCGTAACGAGAGCAGTGTAGCTTTCACCTACGAGAATAGTCGTGACAAGTGACCCTCTTTTATTGGCTTTTTTAGTTGCTTTAAGATAACTTTCTGACCATGATTCTGAAGAATATATTTCATTGCTGCAACCATCAATCTCATCTAAATCTAGAATCACGCAATGTAGCTTCACTTTCTCATCAAATAATCTGTAGAATATCGGGTTTTCTTGGAAATCACTACTGACCAGAACATTTTAGTTACTACAATTGTTAGAATTACCGCAGCTGCTGCTATTTATGATAAGTTCGCTGCTATCTTCTGATAGACAGCTGTAATATTCCTTAATTCTTTTTGGTGTTTCAACTTATTCTGCTGATCTCTGATATTTTAACTCATTTTTGTGAAATCCTAACTTCTCCTATCCCTTATCATCTTCTTGGTCTTCTTCGTCGATGCTGATGAATTTCTCAATGATCAACTGCTCATTTTAATCTGCACCATCATCGTGAACTTCAACAACATTCAGTTTTTCCTTTCTCTCAGTTCTTCTCTCATCCTAAAACGAATCTGATTTTCCCCCTTATTATCCATAAATCTTCATTTTTTCTTTCCATAACTCCGCCATTAAACTGCATGTTCTCCTCCTTCTACAATACGGTATATTTAACATTGCTAAGCCATTTTCTCGTTCTATCTCATTCTCAAACACTTCCTCCCAAGAATACCCTGCCCATTGCTTCAGCAGATATTGCTTAGTATACAAATAATTTCGAACCTTCAAACAAACAAACCAAAAAAATCAAATAACCGAATCCATCTCCA
>Ga0302271_10001014_pt1 | contig 27411 bp, 16 predicted proteins | sample III_Bog_N1_1_FD_198767 | JGI IMG/M metagenome (GOLD analysis project Ga0302271, IMG submission 198767) | Peat permafrost microbial communities from Stordalen Mire near Abisko, Sweden - III_Bog_N1_1 | ecosystem: Environmental > Terrestrial > Soil > Wetlands > Peat | place: Sweden: Abisko... | reverse complement strand
AAATAATCAATCCCCTGGAATTAAAATAAGCTCTCGAGCAAATATTACGCATCAGCGCACTCTTTTAAAGGATTAATTAGATGATTTTGGAGATGCTTACTTTGGAAAGCTAGCATCGTTTAGGAGAAGGATTTGTTCCAGCTGATACTGTTGAACAGCATAGAAAAGAAATCCAAGGAGAAGTATAATAAATGCTATCGAGTAGAACAAGTCAGTGTCTTTCAGAGAATCCACCTGCAGCCATATGAAGATAACTGTAACGCTAACGTAATAGTATGACACTCCTATAGAATAAGCTACAGATACAATGCGATTTCGAAATGGGTAGTTGATAATCAAATCTGCAATTTAAATGAAACCAACTATTTATCCAGCATAGTTCTTTATCAAGTCGTTGCCATTCTGCAGATAGTATATGTATAAAAAGAGAAAATATGAAAACAGCTGAGGCATCTGCCACGCATTGAACTTTCTTTTCAGGAAATTTCTTTCAAAAAACGCGTAGTTTCTGAAAAAGAACATGATCATTATCCCAGTGAAGATAGAGAGAATTTAGCCGAAGATTGATAAAACAGGGATTAAAAAGGATCTAGTTTAACAGCCATCACCTGCCCTGTAGGTTGTGATGAAACTGTTATTCGTGCATGCCATGATTGCAACGTTTATTTCCAAGAAAGGAGTCTAAAATATCCAGTAGTAGAATGTAAAAAAGAGATTCAAGATTTAGTTGCATTTTGTTATCCAGCGGGAATGCCGCTTGACAAACTTTTTGTAGTGTGTCTTCGCTATTGTCAGGGAGATGATGTAAATGTACTACCCAATTATCAATGTGAAAATTATCCCAAAGAAGATCATCGTAAGAGAATCAGCTCCTTTCATACTGAGTAAGAATGTCCCAGTGGAAACTTCATTGATGTGTCCAAAAAACATGAAGATCTTCTCTTTGATGTACTTCGTTTAAGTGGTACAGAAGATATATCCGCTGATTTAGAAAAAATAAAAGGCAATGCTCAGGACGTACATGCTATCCCCGATGAGAAAATTCGGACGATCTTCTATGATCTCGAGCATAGTCCTGAAGAAAAGACGAATCCCCTTAACTACGCTTGACATGATTAGAAATCTTTTTTTTCTTTTTTTGAGCTAGTTCTAGATTATTAATTACAAAGAAAAAATATTAGAAGATCCCAGTGATATTGCTAACTTTGTTTAGAAAAACATCTTGACGTCTGAAGAAGAATAATTCTATATTGACTCAATAGCTTCTTTAGGTTTGAGTCTCTCATATCAATTTACCCTCTGTAACCATTTTCTAGAGGGAAAGCCATTGCCAAAATTAGATAGATATTTACCTGAAAGTTAGATGAAGTTATAAACTGTTCCTGAGACATTATTTTACATTATTTTTTAACAATAATTTAATTAAAGGAAATATCAAAATATGATCTAAAATGTTCATATCGACCTGATAAAAATGAAAAGGTAAGACAATAAAATTTTGAATAAGAAATTTTACAATAAAACAACTGTAAACAAACATAAAGGAAAAAGAAAAATTATTATTCTCAATTCCTATTATTTTTTGAGTTACACATTATCAATCATTAAGACAACTTAAGTTTTCTAAGAACTGATATTGAATTATCATCAACGAGTCTGTCATATGGCAGTAAGGTTAGAGAAAATGTAGTGTATTTGAGAATTGTCTTCATTTTATTTAGGAATAGTAAACAAATAATTCCTTAAAGACTTAGAAGAATCGTCCCTCCAACAGCGAAATAATACATAAACAGATCAAGAAGTTGTTGGCTTTTATTAGCGTAGCCCTGCTAGAGAAGATCCAGCAGATAAACTAATATGTTCAATGGGAGTTCAAATCCATGAAGAAAAAAACTCTTTCCTGGTTCAGAATTGAGAATCAATTTCATTTGCTGAAACATTTTTGCAGAGTTCGTGATAGAAGTAAATTCGATGATGTAGTCGCTGAATATTGAAATGATGTTACCAAAACCAGAAATGCCTTCATGTACAGCTTTCAATTAAGATGGGATGTTGGTAGTATCCAAGGAATATTTGTTAATGCAAAGTTTGTTGTTGTAGAATTCGAGATATGAAGGAAGAACAAGGGAGTTCTGGGTCTACAACTTTTTGAGAGAATCGCAGATATCGTTTTGAAAGAGCATGGATATTTGTTCGATGGAGACTTCGGAGAGGAAATCTTATTTTCCAAGTAAACTCATGAAATTATTTGAAAAATCTTTAATTGTATTTATGCTATTCTTGAGCTCAATGAGTTAAGCTGTATAATCTGGAACTGCTGGTACATTTGAATAGAATCTCGATTAGAAGTGCCCTTTAACTAGAATGATAAAGCTAGAAAGGATGAAGTATCTTATTGAAGAAAACATACCAATTTATCCTTAGTAGAACGTTACAGCTGCGTCTATTTTCGAGCTCTCTGCGTTGGCGATGATAGCAGCTACTGTCATGAAGGCAAATCCACTTAAAATCAATCCAACAAACAAGGTGATATCTTTGAATGAGGATACGTTTCTGGTGCTCAGCTGTGAAGATACAAGTCTTGAAGATTAGTTTGTTTAAATTTTAGAACGACTTAGGGACTATTTTTCAAATTATTTGAAACTTTCGACAACTGCTTTTTTCTTGTTTTGATCATTTCTAGCAAATGGCACTCCATTTTTACCATGAATATCCTTCATAATGCTCGTTTCTTTTTGATAAATGTTCTCATTTTCTGCGAATTAGCGTGGTTGTGAATTGATCTCTCTCATTTCTTCACACTTTATCTTCTTAATTCTTGGAAACTTTGAATTAATATCATTTTATTTCAGATATTGTCTTCGTTAGGTACTTTAGTGAGTATTCACTCTAAAGTTATCATCAGATGCCTCATCCTCGAAGAAATCAGTCGTGATGTATGCCGCAAAATCAAAATTAGCCCAAGATTCATTAGGATCTGATAATAGCACACTGCATTTTTTAAATTTAAAGATTTCCCTTTCTGCTTCTTGTCTGTTAACTCTTGTGACAAGCAAAAGTAATCTCTCTTTGAATTATCGATGCTTTCTCAAGGCAAGTAGAATAACTACAATACTAGCTAATCCTGTACCAATGTATATAAATATAGCAGAAAGCACCCCACTCATTAATGTTTTATCTCTACCTTTAGCCCTATCCAGCATACGGTTCGTTAGCTTAGAAGAAGCAACTTCCATTGTTGCAAAATTTGAAATCAAGAAAACGATCTCATCATTTCCAATCACATATTGATTATTTGCATCTTTTGGACATGCTCCATAAGCTTAAGTTCCCATCTACTAGAGTGCTTCTTCCACACTTTATTCCTCAATGAAGGGGTGCCTAAAAATATTTAATATGATTAAGACAAATTAACTAACTTGTGATAGGTTTAGCATTGATTTGAATTTAAATTCTTTACATATTCGAGAAAATAGTGAGGTTTAAATTAAGTGGGTCTCCATCTATTGTACTATAGACTATCGGCATGGCGTCTGCTAAAGCTGATTAGTAAGTTGTCCCTAACTCATTGCAGATGAACAACAAATTGCTGAGGATGCGAGATGTCAATAGCGGAGTATAAACGGTCCCCTCTAACAACAGAAACAGATTGGAGGCTGTCAGTGTTATATTGGTAGAAACAGTTTGCTATTACGAGACAATGTAGCTCTGTTCGATTTCAGTTTTTAACCCATTTAACTGTTCGGAGGTCACTTGTGTAAAGTAGATACTTGATCCGATGAACACACAGAAGATAATTACTAAGTAAAAAGGGATGAAAAATTAAAAAATTATCATACTAAGCACTCATTTATCTTACTGAAATTGAGGAGAATTATTTTTCTAAAAACTAAACTCGGTCTCTTAATCATGTCTTGCATGAGTTATTAGCTTAATGTGTTCAGCTTATTCCCTGAAGATGTTTTAGAAAGGGAATTCATCTTGTGATTTTCTTCTTCCCTTTCTTTAGTGAGTATTGCAATAATATGCTTAGTTTTTTCTGAAGACGAGGGGAGATTTTTAATCATCATGCTATTCTTTTTAATTTTCCCATTCGTTGCATTTCCATCTATTCCTTCTTGGATTCTGCCTAGTTACTTGCTATTTTCAGCAATTCTAGCTTATCTGGATTATTTTTAATTTCTCCATTCATCTTGACCTCGATTTGAAGCTACACTGTTGTCTATTTCCTAATGCTAAATTACATTTTCCTCTTCCAGCTCAGAGGAAGCTAATTATTATATTTTCATTGTAGCTTGCTTTTTTAAGGAATGTTTAGGCTTATTTCTAGAATGACCTTCTAGCTCATCTATCAATTAATTTTCACTTGTTTTCGAAAATGTGCTTATGTGGATATTTTTCTTTTATTATTCATCGTTGTTGTGATTTTAGTAAGTTTAAAGAAGATCTCTTTCAGTTTCAAACTCAGTAATAACCTAATTAGAGTCTTTTTTAGATTGTTCCATTGCATTGATGATATTCAGTGGCTTTTTTATCTCAACTTAGTTATTTTGAGAAACAGACTCAAATAAATTCCTCTGTAAAATTCTTGGTGTAGAGGAAAGACATGTCCTATTGTATTGATCATATGAATCACTATTGCTTGATGAGGATAAGTTCCCTTCATTCATGCGGTTATCTGCTAAATTCATTGTATCTTATAATGCTGCTTGCATTGTCTCCAAAGCTTTCTATATGTTATCTGTCTAATCATAATTTTTGTCAGATTTTTAGATTGTTTGTTCACTGACTCTTGGTATGTGGTTGCTATTTAAAATCCTATTGATTTTTTCTTCAATTGTTTTTTGCTAAATTCTTGTGCCATCCTCTGATTAAATAATACTTTTCCTAGGAATAGTAGAAGGTTTTTAAGTAAAATTCTCGACATTTCTATTTTGTTTAATTTCTTTCTCAGGACTTATATTCTCTTAGTTGGAGTTTTTGGTGCTGCTGCCGGGATCATTATTTTAATTAAGGTAAATGCTGCTTTCATATGAACTAGTCTTTGATTCCATTAGTTCATCAATTTAGAAAGAATCTGCAATGTTGTTATTATTTTAAGTAATGTCTGATGATTCAATCACCTCCATGATGAAGAATACTCGATTTGTCATTTTCTTCTCATTTGTTAAGAACCAATAGGTTTTTTTTGTTAAATTGAATTTCACATTGAGTTAATTGCACAAAGAAGTATCCTTCCATTCCTAAAGTTTCATAAAAATTATGAGAAAATGAATTGTTTTTTATGTTAAAACAAGTAGGAAAGATTTTTGAAAAATGTTTACTTTTTAGTGGTGTTAGAAAAAAGCTTTGAGTTCTAATGAAAAAGTGGATTCAACAGGGATAACTGTTAATAGAGGGGTAGAAGAACAAACGAAAGCGCTTTGAGCCAGATTTTTAAGTGTTGGAACAACAGGAATATATGCTGCTGTAGTTTTATGTCCGTTTGTGATATCTTTTAAAAGATCATTTAAGTGAAGAAGTTGAACTGGAATTGAAATAGATGTCTACTCTAAATGGCATATTTAAGTCTCTGAATTGAAGTAATTCAAGTCAAGAACTGGATATTTGGGTGATTCGGGAATCAAATACTTTTGTATGTACTTCAGCATCGATGGAATCAACAAATAAATGTTAATTTTTTCGACGAATTAACTGACATCTAGAATTTATTATTTCTTCTCTTGAGCCTATAAAAATCAAACATTTTTTGAGTAAAAATAACAAACAAAGTTATTATAAAATCCTTTACATTCCCTAGATTGGTCTTCTCATTGGGAGTAAAGTCCTGCTTGATATCATTATCAAAGGATTATTTTGTTTGAAACATCTGAGAAAATATTTATTAAGTTATTCCTCTAACAACTCCATTGTCATCGAAAACAATAAATTATGATCTCGATCGCACCTTCAAAAAAGCAGCTTAAATGCAATAATCATCCGACAATCCTTGCATATTCGACATGTAGATGTTTGTCTGCTAAAGAAATCCTTAAGAATCCAGAAAAAATGTAGAAAGTTATCTTGAGAAAATTGGAGAAAATCCTCGTTATGCCATGTTATTTATTAGCAGTTGGTGAATGCCTGAGATGAAAGGAGGCATTAGATGATGGATGGATATTACTTTAGAGTATTCAGCTAGAGAATAACCGAAGAACTATGCCAAGAGAAGATGTCTTGCAGTTAGGATTCTCCCAGGAAACTTAGCCATACTAATTTAGATGCACTAGACATCTTTAGTGAGAATACTAAAGCAATTTAGGACATTAAGAGGCTTTAATTGATCTCCAGAAATCTGCTGCCAGATAATGTTTTAGTAATTTTCAGCACTCAAATACTCTGCACTCACAGCGCTAAGATAAATCGAAAGCATCTAATATGATTAAAAAAACAAAATAACTACAATAAAAAGTAAATTTGTAAGTCAATCTACAAAATATGGGTACACAATCCTAATTATCTTAATCTATTCCTTTTTTCCTATTACCTTTGTTTTGATGATGTCAGTGTGTAAAGTGACTCTAGCTGGTTAATTCGCGAAATGTTTTTTAACATAAACTTCCAACTTGTTAGCTTCCTAGCCAATAACTTATGCCGATGTAGCAAATTCTGTCATTGTCATCGATGAAGAAATTATTTTCAACCAGAATTAGCTCTTCAGTTAACAAAATTATGCAATTTAAGGGAGAAATTATTTTTTCCTATTATCAGATTCGATAACACTACGAACATTCAGTTCTTCTTTCACAGAATCCTCAAAACCTCTACCATCAGGAGATAAGACAGAAGACGATTGTGCATGCATCTTTTGAGCATATTCGATGCTCGTTTCGATTCGTTCAGAAAGCACATAAGAAATCAATCTGAAGTAAAATGAAAGGGATTTCTTTTCCTTCGAGATGTATTTTTTAAGCTCATAATATGATTTCGTAGGTTTAATCATAATTCGTACTAAAAAAGTGATATATTTCATGATAGCATATTCAACTCTAGACCTCGTTCTACCATTAATTTTTAACCATTCACTTCCATTTTCTGCGTCTGTTTATCCTCCTTGATCCCTCAAAGCACAATTAAGCGCTCTTGAAAATATCTCCTCCAGCAAATTCAAAATATTCTAGACACTCGCTTGTGAGTTGAGAATAAAATCCTCCCGATGACAGGAACATTCAGAGCTTCCACATTATTATCGATGGTAATTAAGCATCTCTATGATCTTAAATTTGTTTTTATCCTTATCTTCAATCAATCCTTCAAGATTTTCAAGTTATTAAATTAGTTTTTTCAAACTCTTCCCACTGTCTTCACTACAAAAAATTAAATTAATTGGTAAAGGTAATTTAATTAATTTTTACTTGAGGGATATGATTTGAGTTAGCTTTAGAAGGCTGACTTACTGGATACTCTGCCATGAGCATATTCCAAAATACAGCAGGGAAGAAATAAACAGAATAACATTTAGAACTTCATAGCCAATCATAATGGAAGTATATGTCCATAGATAAATGATAATAGAACTAACTGTGAAAAAGCAGACACTGAATGTGTAGATTTTGCTGAGAGTGGGGTTTTTGAAAGGAGGGTTAAAAAGAAGGTTGAGAATTAGCAAAATTCCACCTGCAATTCCACAGAAGTAGCTAAGTTGGTTGGTTGAGGCGAGAAAACAAAGAAACACGATTAAATAAATTAATAGGAGAGAAGCAAGCTATGTGTTGGAATAGTTCCTTTTGAGAGGGTTAGGCTCATTGAACGCAAAACATCTGAGAAAGAATAGAACTGCAATTCCAATTAAAATCGATAAAAAAGTTGAAAAAGTCCCTAATATTATGAGAATAGCTGGCTTAGATTTGCACCCTTCTTCCGATCTGTACTCAACTAGAAAACTATCTTTATTGCAAGATAAGAGCTACAGACTGATTTCTAAGAAAGGCATTTAGAAGATCCAGAAATAATATGAAAAGAACGTATGCAGTAGGCTATTTATGTGGAGAACAAAGTTTTTCTAGCTTTTTAAAAATTATTTTTATTTCAAGCGAAGATACGTCAGCACTCCGACATAGACATAGCAAAGGTAAATGATCGAAGATATTATCCCAAAGAATACGAGCGTTAAAGTGTCATTTCCTTTCATTTGCAGCATGTATGTCCCAGTTGACATTTCAAACATGTAGGAAATGTAGAAATGGACATCATTGTTGATGGGTTTAACAGGGCTATGAAAAAACAGGAACCCACCTGCTTACATGAAGTATAATGCGATAAATCCAGCTTGTACTCCACTTGGGACTTGCCATCGTTAGTTTTCCTCCATGATCTCCATGACAGTTGCGCAGTAGCTCATGATAACATTTTTCATTGTTAATAGAGTATCCTTTTCTTCGCTAGTTTTTTTAAGCTCTCTTTCAAGCAAATCTTAAGTTTCTATCGCAAAAACAGAAGATTAATAAGTTAAAGTTTGCTTAAAAGTATTGAAAATATTAATCAATTAATTGGAATTCTTTCCCTTCAGATTCCATTAAATAAGCATAAGAAAGATAGAGAGAAAAGTAAGTCACAGTTAATTGCAAATTGTCTGATTAAGGAGGCTTAACAAAAAGTATTTTTTCCTGATTTTTTATGTGAAAAAAACTAATTGACCTGGCAGAGTGATGAGATAGAATGATCAAATCAGAAAATCAGATGAGTAACAACACAAAAGGAGAAAATAGAAAAATAATTCTTCTACTTATGATTTACAAAGAGTCTTTAATGCAGAGAAAAATTATGAATCCCCACTGCTGAAAATCTAGAAACAATAGCCTTTCATTTTTGATTTTTGATATCGCAATTTTATCAAATTGTAATTTTTAAAAAACCCAATAAAATAGTAATGTTTGAGATTTTCTCTCTCTGAATATTCATCTTAAGTTATTTTGATTAAGCTAGCTCTTGACTGTTTTGAGATTTAATTACCATACACACCTTTCCTGTAATTTGATTTTTTTAAACCTGAATGAATCCAAAATTTCTTTCCCCAGCAGATGAAATTCAAGGATCAATCTTATTATTTTTTCATTTGGGTAATGTAACCTAATAACAGGATTTAAAAAAATGCTTAATGATAATTTACAGATGCTTAATGAAAGATGAATCTTAAAAAAAAGATTTATTCTTTTTTGGAAGCAATCATTCATTTTATTAGTACAACATAATAAATTTGCATAGATTGTTAGAAATGAAATCTTAGCACGAAATTGAACAAAAAAGATTGATGGATGAAAATAGTAAAGCAAATTTTAAAGAATAATATGTTCTTAAATAGAAGGAGGACATAAAACATCATTTTTTATTATTAGTAACACAAGATGAAATTTCATAAGATTGTGTTTAAATAAATCAAAAACAACTCGAAATATAAAAATATTTATGGTAAAAGTCGCACAAATTAAAATATTGAAACTTAAAACTACAACAGAGAGATTAACATTGAAAAAAAAGATAAACCTTTTTAAATCACTTATTCAATTTATTTAGCTTTTTTAGAGATCTTTCAGTTATATGCATATCTTGAAGACAATTTCACTGAGATTTCTTAAGATTTTTCAATATTGAAGTTGCATTTTCATCAATCAATTTGCCATAAGGAATCAGCGTTAATGCAAACATGATATCTCTTAAAGTTTTCTTCATGTCTCTAAGGAAATAAAACAGCATAATTATTGTGAACGTAATAAGACATGTGCCAAATATAGAGAAGTAATTAACGAAAAGATTCAGAAGCACTTAACTCTATTCAGTGAAACCTGATTGTAGAAGATCCAATAGAAAAACGAACACATTAAGTGGTAGTTCAAATCCATGCAGAAGAAACGTTTTCGTAGACTCCAAATTCAGAAATAATTTCATGTAGTAGTCTTTCACAATAGGATTAGTGAATTAAGTGAATTCTAGCACGTAACTTCCAAATATTTAAGCTTATTTGGCTATCCCTACAAGTCCATTCGTCATAGTTGAGAATTGCAAGGGGATGTTCGTATCATCAATGGAGAATTTGTCTACACAAACTTAATTGAAAAAGAAAAGAAGATATCCAGGAATTGAAGACTAATCTTGCTGGTATTGCGCATCTAAGGTAACACAGATATCTTTTTCGAAGAGTTATGATGTTAAAGTGATAGCAGAATCAGGCAGAAGTTATTGTGTTGAGAGTTCGTTTACGAAATCAGTTGAAAATGATTGTAATCCTGAGATTGTAGTTTTATATGCGAAAACAAAGTTCTAATAAGACTAATTATTGAGTGAGCTGCCATATTTCGACACGAAATAATCGTTAGTGAGGAGAAATGAAGTCAAAAGAAGGAAAGATCGGGTTGAAGAAAGTGTTGTCATTTGTTGAATGTAGAATGTGACTGCTGTATCGAGTTTAGCACTCTCTATTTTAGCTAATATGACTGCAATAGACATAAAGATAAAATAAGTTAAGATGAATCCGATAAATTTAAAGAGTTCTTTGAATTAAGGAAGACTACGAGAGAGGAACTATGATGAGACTAGTCGAGTAGTCTACTAATGGAGTTGATTTTTTGAGTGATTTGCAATGGGAGTGATTTGTTTACCATTTTTATGATTATTTGTGATCTGAGAATTCAACATTATTTCTTATTTTTTGGACTTTATTTGATCATAGATCTTGTTATTATTCTTTTATGAAGATGAACTTCCTTTTTACTCTTGTTTTTCAATGTAATCAATTGTGAAATATGAAGCAAAGTCAAATTCAATCCAAGATTCATTTGGATCTTGTAAAATAAGACTTGTGTGCTTAAATTTAACAATTTCTTTCTCAGCTTCTTATTTCGTTATTCTCGTCACTAATATCAGCACTTTTTCCTTAAACTGCTAGTGTCTCCTCAGCATAACCCAAATACACACAATCCCACAACTCCCCACTGTAAAGCTTATGATAACTGCGTAAATAATTCCATCCATAAGATCGGTGTCTCTGGTCATTGCTCGTGCTATCATTTTCTTAGATAACTCAGAAGCAGCATTTTCCATTTGCAAGTAATTAGCAATTAAAAAAAGTATTGCATCAACCCCAATAACATTCTAACCTTTCACAGGATCATAATGACAAGCCTCAAAAGACTAGGCACTGATTTCCCAGAGAACTTAAATCACATTTTATTGTAAACTGCTTGAAATTCTAGAAAAAAATGAAAATATAATTATTCTAAAAAATATGATTTCTTTGCATTTACAATCCTTATTTACCTATTTGAAGTTACTCTGCTATCCACGGTCATTGGTTTTTCTCCAATTATGCTAAATATTATTGGTAATGCGTTTGTTAACGCAGTCTTGTATGTTTGTCCTAATTCCAAGCAGGTTTGAAATTAATTACTCAGAAGCTTGTCTGTCAAAGCTGTAGAATAAATGCCTCCTTCAAGCATCAAGAACAAGTTTGTCACCGCAAGAGTGATATTGCTTGCAACAGTCTGCTAATAAGCGATTATGTAGCTTTATGCGATTTCCTTTTTAACTCCCAGCAGTTATTCAGATGTCACTGAAGTGAAGTAAACACTTGAGCAAATGAATGAGCTGATTACAATGCCTAAAAAAAACACAAAAAATAAAATTAAAGACAAGTTAAAAAGAGGAAATCTAGATATTTTTTATTAATTTTCTTGTAAAAAATCTTTTTTTGCTTTTTTTACAGAAAACAATTAGAATTCCATCTTCAAAGGTAACTTTTGGTTTTCTGATGATTTCCTAGACTATTTTCTCACTCAAAGAATTTAAATTCGTTGATAAAGATGTCTTCGATAGTGTATTGTTATTATTATTTAGATTTCCATTATCACGATCATCTACTCCATTGTTGTTGATTCCCATTGTATTTCCTTTCTTCAATTCAATTTTAGCGTTTAAAGTTTGTTTATTTCTCCCTGAGATCATTTTATTTATGTTAAAACTCTTTTTTTTAGTGATAACATTTTCTTATGATTCCTGCTCAATCTTTATGCTCTTTTGATTGAGAAATTTCTAAATGCTTGTTTGTTTCTTTTGGGGACTTGACAATACTGGTCTTAGCACTTCTTTGGCGACTTAAGGAAGTATCTGCAAATTGAAGTTTTCTGAATTAGAAAGTTAAAATTATCCACCTGATGCTGTGATCATTTACATTCCTTCCTCGATAGTATTAATGTAGGAAGTATCGTTTTGCAGAAATTATCGCTCAGTTAGTTCTGTGTTTATTCTGTTAGATTCTCTTGGCGATTTTATCTGAATCTAAATTGGATTTTCAAATTATTCCAAGAAGGTTATCTTCTCAGTAGATGGAAATTACATTGATTTCTGTAGAATCTAAGGTTGATTCCTTTTATCGTGCTAACCTTCTTCAGTTTCAAGGCTGTTACCATATGTGTCGTTTTTCTAATTTTCAGTCCTCAATTAACCTGTTTACAATCTTTATTCCTCATTTGAAACACCATGAGCAGCAGTATTCTTGTTTTCCACTTCCCCGTGGAACACAAGAGTCTCATTGGTGTTAAATACATTTTCTAATGTCCCATTATTATTCTTATTTGCTAATGTATTTTAGCTGTGAGTGCTGCTGTAAATAAAATCTAGTGTTTTGGCTTCATTCTATGTGTTATAACTGGTGCTTTGGAACTAAACTGCCTATTAGATGCTAGGTTTTCTTGGTTTATTGATATTTTTAATATCACTTTAATGCTAAGCAGAAATTGTATTAATTTCTTTTAAATCAATATAATTGTTTTCAGAGCTCGTACTACTACTACTGCTACTGCTGTTAGTCACTATTTAAGGAGTGCTTTTATTAGCTTTTTATTAATTAAGATTGTTAGATGTTATGTTACTGGTAGTTTTATTCCCAAAATCAAGACTAGATGTTGAAAATACTGAACTCTTAATATTTTGAGTTTTTGTATTGCTCTCAAGATTCCTCTGACTTTTGGGGGTGTCAATTATTCCTTAAAGTACATCTAATTAGGACAATTGTAGGTTAATTTGGTTTGAGTCGGATGGATTAATGTTTTGATTTAGGTTTGATTCTGTTTATTCGAGTATCTCAATAACAAATAAGGATTTATTTATCATTTTAGAGTTAGTTTATTAAGCATACCAATAGGTTTTCTTCACTAAATTGAATTTCACTTTAAGTTATCTGTGCAATGAATCATCTTTCCAATCCTAAATAATGTATTAAGAACGTTGCATTTGTTAAAAAAAACTTAGATATTTATCCATTTGATTACTTTTCTGTAGTGTGAAAAAAATGTCTTGAGTTGAAAAAACGAAGAAAAGTTTTCAAGAGAAGGAGCTACATCTACTGGAACAGAAGTGCTTAAGAAATTAAGATTATCTTTTGAAGGTGTAGGACCTCTGCCAATTTTAGCTGAATCTTTGAATTGATCCTGATTTATCGTTGTGTTTAGAAGATCGTTCAGCAAAACTAAACGAGTTGGAATAGAAATTGAAGCTGATTAAAGCATGCATATTTATTTCTCTGAGTTGACATAACCAGGGTCAAAAGGAGGTAGGCTCGATGTTTCTGGGGTAATATGCTTCCGAATGTGCTTGAATAATGAAGGAAATATCAAATTGATATTTATTTTTTAGCAAAACTAATTGACACTCAGAAGTGTCTTGAGATGTTTCTTCCAAGAAAAAACAATTCAATTAACAATAAAGAAGAGAACATACTACAAGAGTCTTTTTAAGTGTTCTTACATTGTTCTTATTGAAGGCTTAATTATTGTCTTTGTCATAAACAACTATGTTGGTAATATTCTAGTCTTTGATTTAAAAGAAATGCTAAAACAGTGATTTTGTTATCCCCCTTACGATACCCATTTCATCGAAAACTAGAAACTGACTAACTGGATGAAGTTTCAAAAAGGCAGCTTGAATGCAGTAATCATCGAAGTAACCTTGCATGTTTGACAAATATATGTTGGTCTGCTGCAGAAAACCAAGGGAATCTAGGAAAAAAGTAGGCAGTTTATTTGCAAAAACTGGAGAAAATCCTCTTTGAGTCATATTGTTTGTAAGAGATTCATGCATCTCAGAAAAGAAAGGAGGCATAAGGAGTTTAATAGTGTTTATACTCTAGAACTCTGAGAAGGAATATCCAAAAAATGAAGCTAAACGAGAATGCTTAGAGTTGATAATCTTGCCTTGATCTTTTGCCATGCTGATCATCATGCATTGAATATCGCCTTTTAGGAAGCTAAAGCCATTCAGCACGTCTAAGGGTTTGGAGTATGAAGAAAGTTATTTGACCACGAGATTTTAGTAAGAATATGCCTGTAAATATTCTGCACTGACTCCACTCAAGTAAATTGATAAGATCTGGAAGAAATAGTTTGAGTTAAGCACGCAAATCAAAAAAAATTTAAAATATTTGTAAATTTAGTTTACCTTTGCTTTGAGAATGTCAGTGTGCGAAGTTAATTTTGCAGGTTAGTTTCTGAAATTTCGTTTGATGAAATCCTGCAAATTCCTAGCCTCTTTTGATAAAATCTGTATTTGTTTCGAAAACTCTTCCATGAGCAATGTCGAGGAATATGTAATATTTAACCAGAATTCACTTTTTCTAGCAAAAAACGCAGAAATTCTTGGAATAATCTCGATCTTCATAGCATCAGAGTCAAGAACATTTTTGACTATTAACTCTTCTTTCACTGAATCATTGGGTGTTTTCTAAGATTTCTTTGATTACATTGCTGCCGCATGGAGAACTTACGAATAGCTAATACTGTCTTCGATTAGCTCTGAAAGAACTAAGGAAATCATCTCAAAGTACAGTGACAACGATCGTTGCTTCGCAATGTATGACTTCAACTCAATATATGCCTTCGTTGGTTTGGACACTATCCTCAGCAAGAATGTAACATATTTAGTCATCACTCCTTCTACTCTGCTCTGAGCTTTACTCATTTTCTTAAATTCATTCATATCCTGACCTTTTTTGAGTTCTCTCGCAGCTGAATCTATTCCTCTCTCGAAAATCTCTTCTATCAACTTTTCGAAACTCTCAATTTTCACATTTCCGTGATTGAAAAACTCATTGCTATGACAACAGCAAGATAACTAATTGCAGTCTTTTTTATGGGAAATCAATAATTCTATCAATTTTAAATTATTCTCTTTGGAATTGTTGTTTGCTAATAAATTCTGTAAGTACTCCAATTACTCCACCATTGCTTGCAGACTCTCCCCTCCATCTTCTCTAAGCACAAAACATCGTAATCACATACAAATTGAACTTGAAATGTGTAAATTTACCTTAAAGATTTCAATTTTCTGCTTAAGACTTTTATCTCTAATGTGTCCTACCAGATACGAACCCCAAAATACAAGAGCATTGAAATAAGCAGCACAGTATTCAAAACTTCATAACTGTATAATATGTCAGAAAAAGTCCAAAGAGCAGTCACCAATACTCCCACGGTGTATAGACAAGTGCTCATTGTGTAGATCATATTAAGAACAGGGTGTTTAAAAGGTTTATTAGAAAATAGATCAATCAGCAGAAACGAACCACAGAGTACTCCAAAAGCGTAGCTCGTTTCGTATGTCTAAACTAGAAACGAAATGAACATCACTGTGTACATGCAGAGAAGCGAAGCAAACTATAAAAAAGTGTAATTCCTTTTCAGTTAATTTGGATCATTGAACGCATAACATCTGAGAAATAATAATCCCACAATTCCAATAATAATCGCAAGGAACGTCCCAATCCAACCTAGAATTACTAAAATAATAGGTTTTGTCTAGCATCCTTCTTCAGTTTAATACTCAGCGAAAAACGAATCCTCGTTGCAAGATAAAAACTGCATATTGATTTCTGTGAAAGGTATTTAGAACACCCAGTAGTAGTAAGAGAGAAAAGTGTGGAGAATGCTGTTCATATGGAGAAAAAGAGATTTATTTTTGTGGAAGAATTTCTTGTGTTTCTCGCGGATGTATGTGAGGACTCCAATATAAATATAGCAAAGGTAAATTATGAAGGAAATGATTCCAAAGAAAACAATCGTTAGAATATTGCTTCCTTTCATTTGTAGCAAGTAAGTTCCTGTAGACATCTCGAGGACTAAAGCAATCTATTTGTGGACATCATTATGTAAAGGTTTATCAGGTTCATCGAAAATCAAATAGCCTGCCATTTGCATGAAGAAAATTGAAAGCAGCCCAGCGGCGACTTCAATAGGAACTTGCCATTTGGGAGTCTCTTCCATTATTTCCATGACGGTGACGAAGTAACTCTTGACGAATCTCTTCATCACTAAAGTTCTTCGCGAAGATCACTGCTTTCTTGGATAAATTAATAAAAATAAGCTGAAATTTGTTTGTTTCATCAGTTTTAGTTGCGAAGAGAGGATCTAGTTAATTAAACAGCAGATTCAACTTGACAGAAAGTTTTGATTTGGAAGATTTGACAAGAATCTTGCCTTGGGAGGTCGTGGGGATTTCTAAAATAAGGAAAAACTGTTTAGGTATTTCTAATGAGCTTTTAAGTCAAGAATAGATCTTGAGAAGGTCAAAGATTGTCTGAGCTATATTTGGTTAATAAAAGATATTGTGTTAATCATATTTTTCAAAATTTCTAATCAAAAAGATTTATGATTTTTCAAAGTTGCTTTTCAGGCGTGAACCTCTATGAAACCAATGTTACAGCAGTGGTTAAAATATGCTTGATGCTTGAGAAAATCTACTGATATTTTAAATAATTTGGTTGATTAATTTTTGTATTTTTTTTAACTATTTCTTATGTGAAATAGAATTTTACAAATATTAAACTTTTCAGGATTTAACTTAAATTTACTATTTTGATGATTGGCTTCCTGCATTTTTGGTCAGAATTATTTGATTAGTTGATTATTTTCTTTTGCGATTATTTCTGATTAAGCATTAATAATTATTATTATTAATATTATTATCATTATTATTATTATCTTTTCGTGGTTTAAATGAAAATTAAAAGAAGAGAAGCTAAGAAGTTGAGTGTTTAATGAGTGTTGAAGAGTAATGATAAAATATTTTTGCATAACAAATACAAGCAATCACTTAAATATTTTTACAGCTCTTTCTCTTCATCCATGACACTAGTTATTATAAAAAGATTCAATGGCGATTGTTCCTGCCTATTAAAGGTCCATATAGTTCTTATCTGTTATGCATCCAAGATTCTTTTTTACTATGATTTTCTTCACTCCTAAGCAAATGTAATCATATTCTGAATTTTTGAATAACACACTCTTGATTTTTTCCATTGGATGGCTGCTTACTGTTTCACATACATTCAGCGCTTTTCCCAGGTAGGCACACTCTGTGAAAAAAAAAAGAACAATTTGCCTGAGCAATTTAATCAGGATGCAAGGTGTGCAAATGGAAAAAGTCATTTTCTTTGTAAGCTGAATCTCCGAATTAGATTGTCAACCTCTGGATTTCTCCAATAAAAAACTACCTTGACGGAAACTAGCTGGATCCAGTAATTAATCGGTATTCAGTATTAGAGATTTGTTCGGGTTTTAGCATAACTTCATCAATTATGATTCTCTATTAATTCGTAGGACTGTACTTGTAGTAAGACTAGCGAGAATGCACGAAGGAATGGCCAAGATAGACAAACATCCAAGAGTTTAGTTCGTTAGATTACAGAGTCATGGTAGTTAATTCTAATTCCTCTTAGTTTTTTGCAACAGAAAACCTGAGTGTTGAATTTATCCATTAAACAAACTGCAAAAAAAACAGATAGACTCCAGTATTTCCAGGATCGCTGTCTGGGCATGTTTCTTAGCATAAGGCAAAGATATATCCAGAATTTAAAGGAGAAACAATTCGGATCCATCCGAACAATGAAACTCCTTTGATTTTCTCTGGACTGTCAGGGCTGATAACAGTCTTTATTTCTCCATCAGATGTAGAATCCTGGTTTTTGAGATGGTCTATTATTATTTCCTAAGCCAACACACTCAGAATCATAAAGCTCAGAAAGAAAGCGAGTCTTGGAGGAAAGTTTATTATTGACATAGTTTTAAAAGTCAAAGTGTTTGTTTAGTTTTTATTAATTATTATTAATTATTATTGTTTATGTATTTTCTTTCATATGCTGATTCTGTATGATTTGTATCTGAATTATTCTAAATTGGTTCTAATAACTTTCCTTTTATTGATGTGCCTGTGAAAATATTAATAAAAAGCAACTAAATTTGGGGAGGTTCTGATCACAAAAAGGTTTTGAGTTCTTTTGATGAGCTTGTTTCGTAATCATCAAAATTAAGGCTCTCTCAGATGTTTTAGAAAAAGTAGTCTTATGTAACTTTTTTAAGGTCGTTCAGTACTACTTATTTCTAATCTAATCAATTGATCTGTAATTTGATCAATTTGTTAACTATTCTCGAAAATTTAACACTTCTTTGTGGAAGCTATTATTTTGAAGGCGTTTTATCAAAACAAGACAATAAAAGTTAAGTTGTTTTCTTAACAACACAACTGAACATGGATTGAATGAGGAATTGCCATTTGCACTGAACATTTATTCTTAATTTCACTATTCAATTCACTATCATATTGTTTAATCCCTTGGTATTTCTATTGAGATACTTTTATGATACCTTCTCAAAAGCAATACAGAACGATGCCATTTGTAAATTATGCTAGCAAAGGAACGAAAATTAATTTTTTTAGATATTTCTATCATCAACACACTATTAAATATTATTTTCCTCTGTGCATTTAATTGTTTCTCTTGCCAAACAGACTGAGAGCTACACAATTAGATATTGTTTGTTTTTGTTTCAAATTTTATGAAATTCTTTATTGAATTTTATTTGTTGAATGATGTTGTACCTCCTAAGATGATAACGTAGAGATCAATTACATCAATAATAGTTTTCATAACTAACTCGCAACTTAAAAATAAAATCTGTTTAGCATACACCCCTTTAAACAATTCATTAAATTTGTTTCCAAAAATAATCATAATAACAGCAAAGAAGTGATGCTGCTTGATGTATCCTTCTGATTTTATTCTGCAAGCTTATTAGCCTTGAACTCAGAAGCTGTTTTTTGAAACCAGGAATCTAGACTACATTGAATATCTACAATATCAATTCACTAATATTCAACCTTCCATGCTCTATTTTTCAATAGCTCCACCTCATTTAACCCAATTTTCTCTTTCTTCTGTGTCTTAGTACATAATTATCCTTAGATTTAGGACACCATTACAGTGATTGGAATCTACTGCATGATTAGAAAGACAATTGAGGACGAGATGGCAGCTGTTTCCTTAGGGTTAACTCGCATTCCACTGCATAAAATCAGTTACTTATATCTATTAAGTTTGTGTGAAAATGGCAAGGGAGAAATTAAAAATAAAGGAGAGAAACGAAGAAGTTGAGTGATATTAAAAGAGAGTTGAAGGAGTATTCGATAAAAATAGGATATTACATTTTTTCATAAAAAATACAAGCCATTAATCACTTCAAATCATTTTCAGCTATTTTTCTCCTTCATTCAAGACACTCTTTATTGTGGAAAGATTCAATGGTGATTGATCCTGACGAATAAAGGTCTAAATAGTTCTCATCTGTGATGCATTCAATATTCTTTCTGACTATGATTTTCTTCCCTCTAAAGCAAATGAAATCTTATTGTTCATTTTGGTATAACACACTCTTGATTGTTTTCATTGGATGGTTGCTTGTAGTTTCACATACATTCAGGGCTGATCCTATGTAGGCACATTCAGAGAAGAAAAAGGAGCAATTAGCCAGAGAAAGTTAATCAGGATGCAAGGTGTGCAAATGTAAAAAATTATTTTCCTTGTAAACTAATTCTCCGAATTAGATTGTCAACCTCTGGATTTCTCCAATGAAAAAATACCTTGATTAAAACTAGCTGAATCCAGTTATTAATCGGTATTATATATTCGAGTTTTGTTCAGGTTTTATATTAATTTCATTAATTATGATTCTCGAAATATTAGAAGGACTGTACTTGTAGTAAGACTAACGAGAATGCACAAAAGAATGGCCAATATAGACAAACAGCCAAGAGTTTAGCTCGTTAGGTTACAGAGTCATGTTAGTTTATGATAACTCCTCTTGGTTTTTTACCACAGAAAACCTGAGTGTTGAAGTTTCCCATGATACAAACTGCAAGAAAAACAGAAAGCCCCCAGCATTATCAGGATCACTGTTTGGGCATGCTTCTTAACAGAGGGCAAAGATATATCCAGAATTTTAAGGAGAAACAATTCGGATCCATCCGAATAATGAAACTCCATTGATTTGTTCTGGATTGTTAGGGTTGATAACAGTCTTTATTTCTCCATCAGATGTAGAATCCTGGCTTTTGAGATGGTCAATTAGTATTTCCTAAGCCAACACACTAAGAATTGTTAAGCTCAAAAAGAAAAAGAGCCTTGGAGGAAAGTTTGTTATTGACATTGTCTTAAAAGTCAAAGTGTGCTTTTTTTTTGTTAATAAAAATAATTATGTGTTTTATTTATGATTCTATATGATTTGTATGTGAATAATTCTAAATTGGTTCTACTAACTTATCTTTATTGATGTGCATGTGAATGAATATTTATTAATCAAAAAAGTTTAATTGGGGAGAGCTTAAAAGGATATGAGTTGATTTGATGAACTGGTTTCTAGCAAAACTAAGGCGCCCAAACAATGTTCTAGAAAAAATAGTCTTATTGAAATTTTTAGTTCGTTCAGTACGATTTAGTTTTAATCTAATCAAGAGATCTGTGATTTGATCAATTTGTTAACTACTCTCGAAAATTTAACACTTGTATGTGACAGACTCCTCATTTAATCCATTTCATGGCTGTGTTGTTAAGAAAAACAACTTAACTATTTTATCATGTTTTGATAAAAACATTTTCAAAATAAAAATGCAATTGTTGTTATTGCCCTTATTAGAAAAGAAGATATCTTCAACACAAAATTAAGTATTATTTTCCTCTATGCTTAATAAGTTCTCTTGCCAAACAGACTGTGAACTAAGTTAAATAATTGTTTTTATCGATGAGGAAAATAAAAAGATCAATCAATCAGATAGATATTGTTTGTTTTTGTTTCAAATATTATGAAATTCTTTATTAAATTTTCTGAACTAAACAATATTGTACCTCTTAAGATCATAACATACAACAATTTTAAATTACTATCCATTTTATTAATTCAATCATTTTTTCAAAAAAGCCAATTTCAAATTAGCATTTTATTCTCTATAAAAATTTTTTTTTATGTTCTATTTTCTTCATTGATTGCTCTTCTAATGCATTTTAGCACTTTTTATTTAATGCTGAATTAATCTGTAATACACACCATTCTTTTCGAGAAGCTCTTAATGCTTGCCTGATTCTTGGATCTACCCATCTTTCATCACGAATATCTTATCACTGTTGATAACTGTGCTTAATCTGTGGGCAATCACAATAATAGTCAACCCTTTATGTTCTACTAATTTATCAATGTATGTCTGAACAACGTGCTCGCTTTCTGCATCTAGTGAACTAGTCGCTTCATCTAGAATCAAAATACTTGGTTTTTTCATTAACGCCCTGGCAATAGCAATCCTTTGTTTCTATCCTCCACTGAGTTTCATCCCTTTCGTGCCTACGAGTGTCTTAAGTCCATCTGGAAATCTCTTTTCATCGAATGCAAATTCGCTAACTCCAGATGCATCACAAATTTACTGCAATTCTTCTTGAGTATATTTATCTTCCACACAGCCATATGTGATATTGTATTCGATGTCATTGTCGAAAAGAGAAGGCTCTTATGAGACTAATCCGATACTCCTTCTAAGCTGTATCAAGCTAATATCTTTTACATTCTTGCCATCAAAAAGAATATTCCCTTAGCTAACATCGTAGAATCGTTCAAGTAACTTAACAATCGTTGATTTTCCACTGCCACTCATGCCCACAAACGCAACGCATTAGCCTTTCTTTATCTCAAAAGATAAATTACTAAGGACATTTTCTTTTTTCTCTACTGTTTAGTTATCGCCATCCTGTTAAAGTTAGCGTTCATCTTCAGAGCTATTACTGTCACTAAGTTCAATAATGTCAGTCTATCTTTCTTAATCCTTCTCAGAATCATCCTCGCAAGCAGAATCTCGATTAATTTCTGCTAATCTATCCTTCGAAGCTGGATATTTAAACCAGACATTTTCGAAGCTAATGTCTCCTTCTAGAAGTGCTACAACTCCTCCATTAGTATCTCCTGAACTACTGCTGTTCCCAAAAGTGTCCTCCCCAAACGATGATTTTTCTTCAAATAACCTCATGACTTTCCCAATTCCTTTCTTGCTATCATCATAATAGAATTCCTCTGAGCCCATGAAACTTTTCACAATAAAGTTGCAGCAATGCTGGATATTATAGATATCAGTAATGATCTACGCGTAAGACCTTAGCAGAACATCTCTTTCTTCAGAAACCATAAAATAATTGTACACAACTTTGAGCACTACGATGATCCGTAACACCGAGAAAGACGAGTACAAAATTGTAGTTTTCAGCGAAGAAAACCTAGAACTCTTCGACTTCAAAATGACATTCTTTTTGATTATGTTATCCATGTTTTTGAGCTCCTTCTCCTCTGATCCGAATGATTTAATCGAGCTGATGTTTATGAGAATGTCATCCAAAGCGAAACTCTTACATTCTTCCTGCTCATCTTGTAACTTCAGCACTTTTTATTCTAGAGATGTCACATACGAATACACAAACGCAGAAAGGAATCCAAACACAATGAGGATCAGAAACAGCATGCTGCTTTATTTAAATAGAAAGAACAGCGTGCCTACATACAAAATGCCTTCTTTGATGTTCGTAGAAATGGTGCCGAAATGCAATTACGCACTGATTTGCTGTGTTCCTGTGGTGATAATTTGGGATATTTAAGTTGCTTTGTGGTCTTCGAAGTATTGTACATCCAAACTCAGAAGATGCTTCATAATTTGCTTTTAGATTGACTGCTCCGTTAGTTAACTCTATGATTCGTGGATGGTGTTTTCAAAGTAAATAAAAGGCACATAGAAGAATTCATAGATAATATATTCCACAACTAACCAAATGACAGCGCTTTCATCGTTCCTTTCGATTGCAGTCTGTAGATCAAGGATGATAAATGGCTGTCGAGCGATTATCAAGCAACTGAATATACCAGTTAAATTTATGAAAATGATATTTTTCCATTAGAGATTAAGAAATCTAAGTAGGAATCTTAGCATCTCAAGGGTAGAAGGCATGTAGTCATCAGCAGTTTTGTCTTCATTTTTTAGGTTCGTTTTCCTATGATATACTCGCTTTAAGAACGAGAGGATATCTTTCAAAAGAGACATCTTATTTTTTGGTTATCACGAATTGTATTTATTTTTAAAGATTTTTGGATCCAATTTTAGATTTGGAATTGAATATCCCCTCCTTGAATGCTATACTTAACCAAGTAGACATATCACCTTACCTGCATCCCCGATCAGGAAAATAGAGGAAATGTTACATAAAAAAATATGAAGAGATCTGATTAATTTTGTCAGGGAGTGGAAGAGAAGAATATATTTACTAAACTTTGATTGTTCTTGAGGTATCTAAGGTTTCTAATTCAATTCTTATTTGAAACTTAATCTTAGATGAGCAACTTAAGAAAATTATTTGTTTTGAGTAGACAAACATAATTCAATAAGCATATAAAAGCAACAATGGGAAATGCCCCGAACAGCGGAGGAATAGCCTACTAAAAAGTTGATGTTAAAGTTGAAAATCTAGAAAAAGAAGGGCCTCAGAAGCAACTCAGTCCTAAAAAAGCAGCTATTTTCCAGAAACTGATCCCTAACAGCGATAAAACAAATGTTATGAGCTTTGTGAAAATGGAAAATAACTAAGATCTATGGAAAAAACAAAAGAACATCAACGGTTATGATCTGGAGATTGTCTAAATTAAAGAAGGCAACTCGTTTGATAAGCACTCAAGTGACGATGAAATGGAATGGTTTGTTAACTTCGCAGATTTTAAACTATTTGGGTTTTACTTCACTGATCTGTTTGCTTAAGATGAAATTCAATGCGCACTTCATCCTCATCTGTTTCTCTTATCGGAGTATGTCTCAAAATATAAGATCAAAGAACTGAAACTTAAGACAGCTGAAGAAGATGGATATTATTAGAATCCTGTGTTGATTATGAATGCTCAGCGACTTGGAAGGGTAGATATTGAGAAAGAAAACTTAAAATCAATTTATGGAAATAAATTCAAAGCTACTGATATTAATGAGATTCTAAGTAGAGTGAATGTTCTAGAATCGAAGGTGTTTACGAATGTCATAGCTATGACTGCTCCTTAGGGAGGGAAAGGAAAATATTAGGAGAAGTAAATTGAATATATATTTAAAACAGCTTTTAGTTCATTTTAGTTAGCCTCAACTTTAAGCCTTCTGAATAAGAATTAAAGAGCGATTATCTCCACTGGAAATTGGGGATGCGGTGCATTTGGAAACAACTTTCAATTAATAGCACTTGCTTAATTATCAGCAGCCAAAGCAGCAGGAGTTAAGTAGATTCTCTACCACACTTTTAGCAGCGTTGGAGATAAGGAATTTCAAGCAGGAAAGGCAAGTTATGAGATTTTCAATGAACAAGTTAAGGATGTCAAAGATATGAATAGATATTATAAAGAATTCGTGTTATTCGCAAAGAACTAATAGTACTTATGGGGGAAGTCAGATGGGAATTGATATATTTTAAAGGTTATTATGATATTTGGAATGTTTGTTAAGTTTGAGAAATGTATGCGAAACACATCCAAATCTTTTTAGAAGAGAAACAAAGCTTTTAGAATAATAAATTTATGATTGTATGATATGAGAATGTATGTATTGTTGATTTGAAAACGATGTAGATCGCTCAAAATTAGACAGATTAACAGAAAAATCATAAAAATTTACACATATACTTTAACTTTTTTAACAATTTAATAGGAAAAAAGGAACACTCTTGAGATTTCTCAATAGTCTTAAAGGATAGAATTGACAAATTAATGAAATATTCATAGCTTTAATAACATTTATGAGAGATGGGGGGTTATTGATAATTAAAATTCTAAAAATATCAAATCATGTATCCTCTCAATTAACACCAGAAATATTTATCTTTTGATGTAGGAGAAAAGCTCGCAATGTTAAATCTCTCCTCAGATGTGCACAATATTAATCTACAATAAAATAATAATTAGTCTGCATTAGATTGGGGTTTGAGTTGAAAGATCTGATTTACTTTTTGGTTTTCAGGATTTCAAATCTCTTTTTTATTCTTTTCATTTTTTTCATTCAGTATTATTTATTTCAAGAAAGATTATTTAATCTGTAAGAAAATACACATTTATATTCATGCTCTTACTTTCTTTGGATTATTTAGAACTTCAAATCCTCATTCTTTTTCATTCATATCATGCAAAGATATTTTTTAGTAACAAACAATAGTCTACTTGAGCTTCGATTCCTCTGAAAGAAGGTTAGTTTGAAATTTACGTCAGTAGCCATATTAAATGTGAGTTATTTAGGAAAATTTCATTAGTAAAAGGAAGATTTAAGTACTTCAATATTCTAGCTGATTTGAAGGTTTGAATTTTTGCTTAGTTTTTAAACCAACCTTGAGTTAATCTTCTATTCTTCATTGGTCATCTTTGCAATTGACCAAAACTTCTTTTCTGAGGATCCGAAAAAAAGAAATGAAAAATTTAGAATATTTGATGAATCTAAATTAGATTTGTTAAAAGAAGTGAAAAATTTAGAATATTTGATGAATCTAATTTGAATGGTTAAAAGAAGGGGAAAATTTAGAATATTTGATGAATCTGATTCGAATTGTTGAAAAGGAAAGAAATTAAAAATGTATTCTTATTAAAGCTTTTTTGATCTTTAAGTGAGAAGGAGTGCGATTAGAATCTAATAGAAAGAAAAAATAAATTAGAAAACTTTGAGAAAACTCAACAACTAGAAAAGTAGTAAGATATCACAGAAAAATGGAAGCAACAAATGAAAAGTATTAGAGTTCTAATAACTCTAATCAAGCGGCTTAGAGCAGTGCCAATAATCCCTTGGAACAGTCTAATGAGGATATCCAAAGGGCTCTTTAAGTCAAATGTAAAAAGCATCCTAAAAGGAATGCTGTGCTTCTACATCTGATATCTGATGTAGAAAATGCAAGAATCTGCGAAATGTGCGAAAAGGAAAATGAAATCCCACGCAAAAACTGCCAGGATAATAGAGATATTTTGAAGGAGTCAAGCGAGAATGACTTGTTATATTACCCCGTCCTAACAGAATCTGAACCTAGCGAAATACTCCAAAATATGGAAGAAAGCATGGATTCCGAAGCAATTCTAATGGAAAGGTTTGACAAAGAGCTAACCAACTAGATTGAAGTGAAAATTGGTAAAAGGAAAGAAGCCAGAAAGTTGAAATTGATGCAATATGGTGATATCTATCAACGATTTAAGGCATGCTGGTCTGAAATAATTGATATCAAAAATCTTAGGCTGATCCTCTTAGATGAAAAAAATGAAGAAAGACTAACTTAATTTGTCCGGAATCATGTCTCAAATGCAGAGAGAAACACCCAGAGAATTAAAGAAATTTGTGGTTAATTCCGAGGTATCAAGGACGAATTTTCAGTGGAATAACCCCTCAAAATTAGAAGTTTGGTGTGCGCACTTCTTGAAGAGACTGACTTTTTTAACGGTACTCATCCATCTCCTCTCCATGCCATTGAGCAAGTATAATATTTTTCTTTAAAATATTTTCAGATGTTTATTTGAAACTCTTGTTTATTATTGCTTTTTGTTATTTTCTGATTCGATTTTTAGAGTGATGATTATCGAAACGCACTTCAAAGAAAACAACAAGAATTTGAGGATTACTAGAGTTAGACTAGCCAAGCTCAACGAACTATGCATGAGTAGCAGCAGCTGATTCTTGAGGAAATGCGAATCTTAAAAGAATAACACTCATAGGAAATCACCAACCTTAGACAGGAAAATTCTGGTCAAACAAAAGAACTCTCTGATTTGAAGCAAGATAATTAGGACATAAAAAAGGAGAACTTTGATTTCAAGCAGAGTATTTAAATCCAATAATAAGAAATTTAGGTTATAAAGGAAGAGAACTCTGGTCTCAAACAGAGCGTATCTGGTCAAATAAAAGAAATCTCTGTTTTAAAGCAAGAAAGCTAAGTCATAAAAAAGGAGAACTCTGATCTCAAGCAGAGCATATCTGGTCAAAAATAAGAAATATAGGCCATAAAGGAAGAGAACTCTGGTCTCAAACAGAGCGTAT
>Ga0302271_10001013_pt1 | contig 27440 bp, 24 predicted proteins | sample III_Bog_N1_1_FD_198767 | JGI IMG/M metagenome (GOLD analysis project Ga0302271, IMG submission 198767) | Peat permafrost microbial communities from Stordalen Mire near Abisko, Sweden - III_Bog_N1_1 | ecosystem: Environmental > Terrestrial > Soil > Wetlands > Peat | place: Sweden: Abisko... | reverse complement strand
CCAACCCCAACCCCAACCCCAACCCCAACCCCAACCCCAACCCCAACCCCAACCCCAACCCCAACCCCAACCCCAACCCCAACCCCAACCCCAATTTCACTCCATCATCGAAGAGAATTAAATCAAATCAAAGAACAATTTATTATGTTGCATAAACTAATCTTTTTCCATTCCTGAAATAAATAAAGCTTAAACATACTGTTTTAACTTGGAGCAACTTTCTGAGCATAACTATACTCCTCCCCCCCCCCCTTTATGTATTCATCTGTAAAATCTATTTTGGAAGTAATCATTCAAGCTAAAAATCTCCAATAAATGTTATTGATAATGTTAACCCATATCACAAAAGCTTGATTTGATAATATTTTTCCTCTCTCTTTTTTCATGCTTTAAAATCCCTCAAAAATAATGAATATGTTATCCTTTTCATTCCACATAGAGCAACTTCCTTCCTTTAAATGAACATAAATTATTTCCTGATTTAAATGAAAAATTTGGATTTAGATTCTCTTTCCATTTGAATTCTCTATTTTTGAGAAGAAAAAAATGTTCTTTCTTAGAATAAATATTTGGTTATTTAGAAGGATACTAAATCTGCTCAAACATACAAGAAGTATTCATAATTTCTTCATAATTGAATATCAATCATCAAGCTGTGTTAGAAGAGCAACACCTCTCTTAATCCAGTGGCTCTCTTGTTTGTTTGTAGGCAAACGAATAAACATAACGAAATTCGTTGAGTGACCAGTTGTGGAAAGGATTCCCCTACGAGCTGAAGTCTTGTACACAGGACACAGATAATTCTAGTATGAAAGTAGATCTGCTTATTTCTTTGGTTTAAGAAGGATCGTCGGCAATTTTACGAATAAAACCTAAAGAAAAGACAGTGAATTGTCATTAGAATAGTTATTATTTTTAGCTAATTTACTTTAGGATCAGATTCATCTAACTACATTGTCTTGTAGTTCCATTTTGAGCCTTCGATAAATAGACCATGGACATAAGCACCATCTTCTGGTTTTCCTGTCACAGGCTTGTTGATGAACTTGATATAAAAAAATAGGTTTTTCAGCAAAGAATTTGAAAAAGATTATTTATTTTTGACTTACTTCAAAATCGAATTCGATTATATCAATAGGGATGATTGATTTTCTAGCATAGTTCTAAAGCACACCGGTCAAGAATGATTATGTGAAATAAAACCCAGATAACCAGAACTCAGTAGGGCTTGTTTAAGAATCAATCCAATTCTGGAAGAATGCAAGTCTAGCCTTTAAATCTTGAACATATCCTCCAAGAGTTTTCAATGATGGATAACTGGAACTCATCCATAAATCTGGGACCTTACCATCAAACAAAGACTTAGATGCACTCTCAAGCTGTGTTGACATGAGAAGTTCTCCCTTCAGGGCTTTCTGAATGTCCGAGAGACTTGAAATCACAACCTGAAAAAGAAAAAATTAAGTTTCACGAAAAGTTAATATTTTTATTGAAAATGATCAAATTTACTTTAATAAGCTTGTTGAAACGAGTGAGTTCCTGTGTGAGAACTGTGTTCATACTCTCATTCTTGATAACAGGGAAGATTTTCTATACCTCTGGAATATTAAAAGGCTTTGGGAAATCTGCTAGGATATTTGAGCACACTTATTTTAATGTATCTTCTAAGCTTTCACCTCCTCCGCCACTTGCTTGAGAAGAGCAAATCAGCAGAGAATCATTTAGAAGATTTGTCTCATTCATATCCTTGGTGATATCTGCATTGAAATGGAACCCAAAGACTTCAGGAGGCGCAACTAAGGGAAGCTAAGTTTTTATGTGTTACAGGAATTCCTCATGAGTTGAGCAAGAAGGTACAGTGTATTCACTGCCTGCAGGTGCAAATCTATATTCAGGGTTATCAACTGTTTCTTGATTGTAATAATCCAGAAGAAGAGTTTTAATAAGTTTTCTATCTTTGTCATCTGTGACTCTACCTCCGTAGTTGCATTCAGCGGCAAGATAATTAATCGCATCAAAGGGAATAGATGAAGAAGATTCATCCAAGAACATCTTTAGTTGTCTTACGCAGATACGCAAATCTGATTCGTTAAATTCATATGAAATGTTCCAACCTAGGGCACCGTATTTTCTTCTTTCTTAGATAACTGCATGGAAAAAGCACAAACCGTAGAGTAGTTTTTTGAAGGATTTAGGGTTTGCACAGCCTTCGAAGAATTCTTGTTTGATGATAGGATCGATAAGGAAACTACCTAGCATGTTACTACGTAGACCTTTAGGTGGTTCGTTAGTCATTTTGATTCCTGCTTAGAGGACGCTAGTTGGGAAATTCGGGGAAGGATAGGAAGTCAACCAAAGTCGGAAATCTGGGTTTAGCTCTGGGTTATTCGAGAAACCTTCACAAACTTTTTCAAGAGTCGTCATCCATGTGACAGCTAGATGGCAATTCTATAAGACAATCCAGTTTCCAGTGATTGTTCCTTCTAAGATCATTTTTTAAGCAGCTGGACCTTATCCTTGACCTAATGAAATGGAATTGATTTCTTTATTTTTTTTCTATGCAAACGCATTCAAACTTGCAAACGGATCTGATCCTGGACTTAGCACGAAGATAAGTGGTGTAATCGATGAGGAATCTTTGTAGATCAATCCTAGATCGAATGGAGGTGGTTCAATGAATTTCTATCCAAGTTTTGATGACACGAAATTTTAAACTCCTGGAATAATCTTATCTGGTCGAATCGTACGGAGAATCATAAGCTTATCGAAATCATCAAACTACGCATCTAGCTCTCCTGGTAATGGCATTTCCTAAGGACTGTTATTATCAAACATCTTTTTGAAATGTTGTAATTTAGGGAGATCATAGAAATTTTTATAGAAATCTTCGAATTTATGCTAGCTGCTGAGACGATAAATCTCAGACCAAGATTTCTGGGATATCCAAGGGGAATCTGGTGGAAGGTTAGGTAAATGCTCATCTAAAGAGATACCACCTGTGAGGAAGAAACGCCAATGTTCATTATCGAGTTCGTGACGGAATTCCATGAGACGAGAAGCAAGCAACATCGAGAAAACTAATTTGTCTTTTTCAAAGAGTGATCGACAAATATTCGAATACAGTGAATAAAGGAAATATGTCTTCAGATTCTCTAATCGCTACTTGAACACCTCACTGGGGTCAGCAAACGATATTCCTTAAGTGAACAGATCAATGTAATATGCTAGAGAATACTGATACATTGGGTCGATATTGCCGAGATCAGAAATACAGAAAAACAAGCTACTTGCTTGCTATGAAACTTCCTGATAAGTCTCACGAGCATTATCAATCTCTTTTTCAGTCACTTCAGAGATTTCCTGCTTTTCTTTGATTTCATTCGATGTATTCTAGGAGAAAAAAATAAAGAATTATTAATTAAAGTTATCAAAACATTTTAGTTTTAAAATTAAACTCCCTTCAATCCCTAATTTTTTCAAGAGCTCTTTACTTTGGATGCAGTGAGAATGTTAATGGCAGTTTCATCAGTGAGAATGTTCTTATTTCCTTGGAGGACTTAAAGTATTTTATCTTCGATTTCAGCTAACTACTTCTTGTTATTCGCACTTTCAATAATCAAACGTTCTTTTTCTTTTTCTAAATCAGGACGTTCTTTCTTGACAAGAATACCTAGCAGCTAATCATTCAATCCTTCATATGTAATCATGAAGTTAAGAATCGTGACTTTCGTAGATAACTCTGGCAGATAATGAGGGTTTCGAAGTTTTGTCGTAATGTAAAATCTGAAATCAGCAGAGTACTCAATAACTGTTTCTCCTAATTTTATGTAAGTTGTGTTGCCTTTGACGTATGTTTGCTTAAGAAGAATCGGTGTCAGAGAAGGATCCAGATCTTCAGGGACGTTCTCTAAAAGAACTGGACGACCGAATTAAATAGCGTTTTCTAGAGTACGCAGATAATCATTATCAGTGAGTTTAATAACCTAAAGCTTCCTTGCTTCCTCCATTTTCTTGATCCATTTGTTAGCTTAATTCTATGGATCAATACACAACGGCCATCTTCTCGATCTAAAGATCAATATTGCATTCTCAATCGAAAAACTATCATTAGGCAATCCCTCAATGTTCCATTATCTTATCTTCACAGGATCACCAAGTACCTTATGTAACTGGAATTTCTCACTACCAAGAATCTCTTTTTCTTTGCATTTTGCGATCCAATCTTAGGATATCTCCTTCCTGTACGTCGGCGTAAAAGCACCGAGATATGCAATTATTCCAGATGAAACAAGCACATCGCCTGTGAGATGTTCATAGGATAACTTCAACTCATCTGCGAGTGTTCCCCAACGATCTTTTTCACCTCCAAGATTGTTAATCAAGATCTTCGCTCTTTCAAGCTAAGTCGAGCATTCTTCATATTCTTTTTCAAGTTTCTCCTTGTTTTTCTTTGTAATCATGAGATCTTTGTTCAGGCCATCAACCTTATCCACGGCAGATTTCAATTCAGCTTGTTTTACTCGCAATTAACTTTCCAACCCTGCAACTTCAGTTTCTGCTTTAGCCAGCTCAATTTTCTTAGGTTTAACTTTTTTGTTAACATAATAGAAGTCATGCATTGCATGGACCCATGAGAGCATACTAGCACAGGCATCGTAAGCTTTTTCGACGACGTTTTTCTCTAAGAACGGTTTGACTTCAGGATCGTTGAAATATGCACCTAAAGATTAAACTATTTTCTCAGACATATTGTCCTTATCGTAGGATTGCATTTCTTAGAGCAAACGAGGATTACCTAGAAGTTTAATACTCGCAGCCCACCAATCAACCACAGTTTTCAGTCCTTCTTTCTTCTTTTCTGCTGGGTTTGGATACATTACAAGACAAATAGCTTTCATTGTTGCTTTAATCGGTTCAGCTGGTGCTTTCATGGTTTTAAGATTATCGATTTATGGTTTAGTAATGACATTCAATGCTTCCTCAGCTGCCTAAAGCGTAGGGAGAGCTTCATTGAGATCTTTCTCACAGTCAAATTTAATAACATTAGCTTTATCCACTGCGAGCTACACAGTTGCTTCTTCCATTTTGATACCTTCAGCGAGTTTATCTGCAATTGCTTTTTCTTTAGCGACAACTTCCATTTTGAGTTTAGTGTCTTCAGCTGCTTTTTTCAGCTATGGGACCATGTCTTTGAGTTAGAGTTACATTTACCCGACAGCTTGTTCTGTGCTGATAATTTAATTGTAGCCATTCTTGTATTTATGGATGTTTGCTTGAACTTGCTTTCGTTTTTCATCTAAAAGACTCTAGAATGTGATGATCATTTCTAAATATGATGTAGGTGTCACATAGTATTTGCGGCGAAGATTCAAGAAGAATTTATGCGCATACAAGGCTGTGGATTAGTGGTAGTATTACACCATTTCCTATGAAAAAAAACAATAAGAGATTATTCACCAATCATCTTCAAATTTTTAAAGGAATTTCAAAACAAAAAATATCTTTATTTGAAATAATTTTACTGTGCATTTATCTCTTGTAGCATCATCCATTTCGATCTTCTTCATAAACCTCTTGGCAACGGAGACAAGCGCATCTTATGGCCATTCAAAGAACCAGTCGATTGTACAGCAGTTTACAAGTGAAGGGAACATCCTCACTCTTGTTCTGAATGCGTCACCAATCGGAGAAAAGCACAATACAATATGCAGATTGTTCTTGCATCTTTCCACAAAATAAGCATACAGCTAATCAGGTGTTCCATCTACAGCTTTACCTTCAGTTCTTGCATCAGCCCTAACCATTTCCATAATTTCTGCTTTGTCTTCAGCAGGGAACAAATTCGGAACTTCGCAAGTATTCAAAAGGTTGTTAATATCCTCTACGAACCCTTCCTGCTTAATCTGAGAATCTGTGAAAAGGAAAACTGTCTGCTGACCCTTTCCACCAGCAGTTTTAAGTAATTTCTTGAGATCCTCATGCCACTCAGTCTTTCCATAAACCTTGCTGATCTCAATTTATATTGTATTGAAGTCATTTAAATGGGAAGCAAGCCTGGTTAGAGACTATCTACCAGAACCACCCACACCAACTAACAGTGAATTCCCTCCAGGTTGCATGATAATACGTTGAATAATCAGCAAATGCTCCACAGCAAATTAAAACAAAACTAAATCCATAGGCTTATCAGAAACCATATTGTATTGCTGCAATGATTCTTCACAAGCATCTGTGAGTTTAGGAAGTTCCATGATTTCTTCATAAGGTTTCTTCATTGCGCCTAAAGGTGCCATGACATTTGTGAAGATTAAACCTCTAATCTCATCAAGGGTATCTACTTTTTTATCACCATTTGTGTCTAAATGCTGTTTTAATAACACAATACAAGCAAGTTAAATATCAAAATAACACTGAAAAACAACTATTATTTTCCCCTAGTTTACCTCAAATATCTAATCAAAATTCATGTTGAACACTTTCCTGACAATTTCTCTAATTTTATCTAGCATTAACTATCTATCTGGCTCATCCACAAGTCTATCTGAGAACACCCGGAGAGTCTCATGCACCCAAAGTCTGACAATATTTTCTTATTTTTAAGTGAGTTCCTTGTCTGCTAGACAAATTCCCATAATAACCTTCGAGATATCTCTAAGATTGAACAGATAATGACTTTTAGTTGGTGTTGGTCTCATAAACTCAATAGCAACTTTGTATGTATCTTGAGTTGCTTAAACTAGTCTGTTTTCGAGCTTTTTCACATCTTCATTAAAACCATTTGTGCTGAAGAACCATACAAGAATCGTCTAGAAAATCCTTTAAAGAAGAATCAAAACAAAAAAGCCATTAAAAATACTTAACAAAACCATTTATTTCTTACTTTTTCAATGAGGTTTCATCAAACTCTGCTACAGAAATGAGATTCACATGTCTAAGTAAACGAGGTGTTACATATGTCCTTCCACCACCTGGAGGACCCATCGCACTGATGAATATAATATCCACTAGGTTCTTGAAAGGCTTATCATCTTTCATATCATACCAGCCTCCAGAATCGAGCATTTATCTGAGAATCTCCACAGGAGGTTATGCACCATATTTTTCTTTCGTTGGCATATTCAAATCATCAACGAAAATAATCGCTTTTTCAGCTAATTTTGGACCATACACTCCCTTTCTACGTCTATCAAGCTTCATGTCAATAATGTCCATTGTTTGATTAGCACTGGTCTACGCAGAAAAACCAATTTCTATTGTCATGTACTTTTTTTAATCTAAACGGTGTTGCAATAAGTTCTTGATGTAGACAGACTTTCCTGTACCAGTTGGACCGCATAACAAAGTAGGGAAAGAGTTCTTTATGTTGTGCTCAAGTAGGAAGGAATATCTAACTGTGTCTTACGTTGGGACAATGATTGTTTGAGGTTTTGTTTTAGCAGGAATTTCAATGTTCTCGATGAGATCAATCCATTTCACCCATTCAATACCATCTGCCTAAGGAAAACATAGAAAAATTGATTAAAATATGTTGAATTTCATTATCTGTTTCCCATTGTGAAAATATTTACTTTATTCTCCTTGAATCTAAGATTATAATCGAAGATCATTCCATTATCTGGTAATGGTATTTTTTTAGTTTCAAGATTAGCTGGGATATCTGGATCTTAGATTTCTTTATTCAGCAGACGTGCTATGAATGTATTAAACTACTTCCTATCGTTACCTTCTAATGATCCTCCTATCGACCAATAGAGCGAGAAAATGAACCTGCAATGGAACACAAATATTCTATTTTTGAACTCAATGCTATTGTAGAACTCTGCATCTTCAAAATCTTTCATCAAACCTATGGATCAAACACACAGAAACGAATCGGATTAATAAGAATAAAACTCACAAAAAATCAAAAATACTAACCTGAGAATATTCTCATCAGTGACACAACAAGATTCTAGTCTTAAGTTGGTGATATTTCTCCACATTTCTTTCTGAGGAATTTCAATGCGGGATTGATAATCCACATGAACAGCATATTGATTTCTTCAATATCATCGGGAGTTAGTGTTTTGGGAAGAGTCGGTAACCAACTTTAGTAGAGTGGTTCCCAACCCATATATTAAGGTTCCATGTAGATCATACCGCATCGAGAAACTGTAGCAGGTGATGCCGCAGCGAGATCCATAGGTTCGAATATCATATTCATGGAATTTGACATAGCAATGATTTCTCCTGAATTCAAGCAGAGTTTCTTATTATCATCAAGAACTGTGTTCATATTTTCAATCCAAACAGCATCCACAGGACCATCGAAGATTAGCCACTAAGAATAAGGCAAATTAAACACAAATTAGAAGAATCTAATAACCCATTAGGGAATAAATCAGTTACTTTTCTATCAGGATTATCTTATTTTGCAAAGAATCTAAATTTCACAGCTAGAACTCCATCAGCCCATTCATGGGAGACTTCATCTGAAAAACCGTAAAGCTAATTCATAGTGATTGATTTCGGATTGAGTGTAATAATCTGCACTTTGTTTTCTTCCATCTGACCTCTTTCATTCAGCAATCCAAGGGAATCTAACAACAAAAATAGCATTTTTAATTAAAAATGTTATTCTCCCCAGATTCCCAAATTGAATGTTTCTCATTTTCATAAATTCATTCATATATTCTTGTATTTCCTACCAGCAAGAACATTGATAGCAGATGTTTTCCCTGAGAATGGGAGACCAACAACCATGAGTCCATGTCTAACAAGAATCATTTCGTAGAGCTAAATGATTTTCTCGATGAAATAATCAACTTTTTATAATTTCCTGTTTTTGAGAGCAATATCAATGCAGTCAAACATGTTCTTATAGTCGATTTCTGGTAGATTCACACCAGGGAATAGATCTTCTGTTATGCCATCAAACAAAACTAAATCATATTTCAAGAACTTCGCTACATTAACATCTTTGATTGCTCTAAGCATTAAGACACTTTCGTTTTCTTTGATAAACTTTCGCTTAAGATTACCAGCAGCTGTAAGAACAGACTTAACAGCTCTCATACCATAATCGTAATGATCCTAAGAAGACAATTATTCTGAGCAAAGCTTGTAAGTTGTGACAATTTTCCTAGCAAGATTTCTAGCATCTGAGAAACCAAAAGAATAAAGACAAATTTCAGCAATCATAGCATAATCGGGAACCATCATTGCCACTGATCTAAACAAGGCTTTGAGGTTATCAGGCAATTCAGATCTACCAGCATAACCAGGGTTCATTGTGATAAAACAATTGCAAGTAGGTTTCAGTGGGATCACCGATCCGTAGAATTCAAATTCTTTTTTCCCTTCGGTTCTAGCAATCTAAATCGATAAAATCTACTGTGCAACGACTGACAACACCTCTAAATCAATACGATTGAACTCATCAAAACAACTCCAAGCACCACTACTTGCTAATCCCTTAAAGAATTTCTCCATCGCTTTGTAATCTAATCCATCACTACAGTTAAACACTACACATTATCTTGCTAAAGCCTTAGCTAGATCTTTTACAGTTTCTGTTTTACCAGTACCAGCTGGTCCTTCGGGTGCTCCACCATAATTTAAATGGATAGCTCCACATAGAGTCCTATAGCATCTATCTGTAAGTGGTGTGATAACTAATCTTGTGGAATTTCCAAGATATTCATAGTTGAATTCGCATACTGCATTGATGATCTTAACAGTTGTGTTACTGTTAATCCAATAATATCTCAGTTGACTCTACCACTCGAAATCATTCACACTAGAAATACCTTTTTCTACTAACTTTGCTACACTGTCTCGATTGTGAACATCCAATACAATTAAGGCTTCGATTGTGCATCTATCTAATTTGTTAATATTAGATCTAACAAGTTCTACGATCTCTCCAAGCTAATTAGAAAATATACAAACAAATAGGGTGATTCATCTAGAAATCACTATTTCATGAAAAAGTAGATCAAAAATGTATTTTATGTTTAAAATCATAAAGAAAAAAGAGAAAAATATATTTTCTGGTGGCTCATTCGATTAATTCATTTCAGGCAAGCAAAAACGAAAAGAAATGTATTAGATTTCTTTTAGTAATTAACTTGCATCAATTATCTATTCAATTCATCATTGCAACCTCAAAATAATGTTTTTTATATTAAATTTATATTATTTTTATTCATTTTATTACTTGATTATTGCATATTTCTCCATATTTTTGTGCTCCAGCTAATCCTTCTTCTTGGAGGGCTTTTTCAGTGAAATAAGTCCAGTAAGTCATATTCACACATAAAACAGCCATGCCGCAACGTGCAAGCACCCATTGCTGTCTTTCTTATTTTTAGTACTCATCGAATGACTGAATAATCCAACAAAAAACAGAAAATCAAATCAAGAAAATCTTTGGATATTGTATATTTTACATCTGAGATGACTTTCTGCACTGACAAAATCATTTATTCTTCGACCCAAACTAGCCATTGATCTACGTTTCCATTTGCAACTTCAGTGTCAATCACTGAAACGAATTCTACAAACTCGCCTTCACTTGAGTACATGCCTAAACAAAAAATAAAAAATATTAAACATGATAATTATTTACATCATTTCCAATTCCTTTTTACCATAAATCTTGTTAGTTGCATCTAATTTAAGTTTCTAAATTCCTTCAAAGCACTTTCTTAAATGTGGCTAGACTCTCGAAGGATCTTTAGTTTCCGATAATATTTCAAGTAATTCATCATTAGAGAGGAAATAAAATCTAGGGAAACTTTGTCTTTTTTAATCTAGATATTCATTAAGTCCTTTTTAAACTTGCTCAAGACGAAGATGCGATTCCTTCATTATATCCAACATCCTTCGATCCTTTGTGAACTCGATAACCTTTAAATTTCTAGAAACCTTACCCATAATACTGTTCTTCCAGTCTGAATCAACCTTTAAAGAAAATAATTTCATTAAATCAATTAATCTATACTTTTTTACTCAAGAAATATTCCTCTTTTTTCCATTTTTTTTTAGTTTTTACTTTCTGGAACTAAACTGCATCTTATGGAAGTGACTTAGATATATCAGGCGATGTAAAGATTGGCTCAAGATATAGCCACACACTTTGTACCTTCACCCAGTATTCAAACAATGTCTATGTGTAATTCAGCCAATCCTCCCATTCCATAATCTACTCTTCGAATTCCTTTGCATAAGGAGACCCTTTCATTGTGAGTGTTTTGACAATTTAGTCATCTAAAATCTGCTAAATCTCATCGACACATCCACCACTAACTACAAATGTACCCGTTTCTTTCCATGGCTTTAACTCCGCATTTACTTCACTCCAATCCTAAAGAAATAATTACAAAAGGTAAGCATTTTCAAGAAAATGATAAGTAAAAGTAGCTTTTTTGATCTTACATCCTTCATTTTTTGTAAGATTTTTTCAATTCCATATTCTTTCGCAGCCTTATCAGATATTTCCTCTAATTTATCATAGTCTTCTTTTGTTAGTTCCATCTTAATTATTCTATTCAATGTCTCTGATTTCTCTGGATTTATGTTAAATCTAACAATTTCACTAATATCCCTCCAATGTCTTTCTTTAAGCCCTTTGCTGGAGAATACCCTAACAAGAGTCATATGATGCATGAAATCTTATAAACCATCGAATTAATCGTCAGCGAGTTTCTTAGGCTTATCTAGTTTCTTCACTTTGAATTACACTCGTAATTTTTAACTTGTCATCGTCATAGCTTTCATTTCCTTTTCGATTAACTCAGGATCAAGTGTAAAGCATGATCTACAAAGTTAAATAACAAACAAAATCAATAAAGGAATTTATTATGAATTAAGATGTTTTTAAAACAATTCATTTTACTGCCCTTGTATCCAATTTTTGAGTTTGCTAGCTTTGTCTCTAATCAGATACCACAGATCCTAAAACGGTGCGAGGTTATTTTTCGCTTGGATAAGTTCAGGGAATTCAGTTTAAGAATATCCAAGCAATTCTTCTTTTGTGTTAATATCCGCCATTTCTTCCAGAAGATTCGAAAGATTAGTGGAATAATTCTCCACTGCTTTAAGCGCATCCTCCGTTTATATATCCACAGTGTATGCATTTGCTAGAGAATCAATCCCTTAGCAGAGATTAGTCGTATCAGTTTCAAGTTCATTTCTTCTTTTACGTATTTTTCCTTCAATTTCTTCTCGTTCTTTAAACAGTCTTTCTTCTTCAGCGTTAACTACTTCCATGAATGAATGCACATAATGTGCTGAGCTCGTGATATTCTTCAAGTCATCGTTGTTTAATCGATATTATGTATTGTTAATAAGCAATTACAGCCATTTTCTTAGATCAATAAATTCATGCTAAACTCTTTTTGAATCTGTTTTTTTAATATTCTCAATCATTTTTTCTAAATCAACTAGTTTCTCCGTTGTGTCTGCTTTCACTTTGATATAATCCTGCATGCCTTAGATCTCCTTCGCGATCTCAGTCGATCTGCCCATGATATAATTATACAGATAATTCGATAGAACAACGAGGATATCTTCACACACAGCGAGGAATTATTTTTTGATTTCACAGGCATCTACGAGTATCATATTCATCCTGACATATGATGGTACTAACTTAATGATATCTTACATAACATTCTTGTATTTCGTGATATTATTATTAATATCTTCACGAGTTCTAGCAACACTTGAGCCAACAAACTTCTCAACTTTAGCTTTCTCGTCTAAAAGATATGCATAATGCTCGTAGACATCTAAAACAGTACGGACATTGTTTAAATTCATATCTAAGACCTTATTAATGTATTCTTTTGTCTTCATGTAAGTCTTGAAGGTTTTTAGCAGAAGAAAATGGTTAAAAAAGTTGATTTTATTAACAACAAAAAAAATCAAATTACCTCATCAGTGAATGGAATATCGTTGAGAGTCATATTTTCATTTCTGGCAATTGTATTCTCTGGACGAGGGAACCCTTATGTAGTTTTGACTATATCGTCAATAATTCTCGTGAGATCTTTCTTGATGATTTCGAATAATTCATCAGAAAACACAACATGACCATCTTCATCGACAAGCTTCACATGCAAGAACACATCTTCAATGGGCTATCTGCAATCTTTTTCTCGATCAATTATTTCAGTTGGAGAGAGTAGTCTAGATTTATCGAATCTTCCAAAGAACTCCTTGTAGAGAATTAAGGAATCAGTCACTAGTTATCGAATCTAATTAGACATCAATGTCGCAGTGGAATCAAAGAATAACTGAGCTTATCTCTTGTCTCTGTTCATTTAAGTTAATTCCTCTTGGTAAATATCAATAACGTCTTTGTGCCATTCAGAGACTAAATGGTTCTTAACATCAGTTATGTGCTTTGTCTAAGGAATAAAAAGACACAAATTAACAATAAAATTCAAAAAACAATAGAGAATACCCAAAAAAGGAACAAATAACATATTAATTTTTTGTGTTACTTGAATTTAAAGGAAATTCTGTATGCTCATAGTTTAGTCTTTTTTGCTAGGTAACACAAAGAAATGCATTTTTTCATATTTCTTCCAAAGCTCCATGAGTTTAAGAGTAGCCTTCGAGTTGATGACTAAGTTTTGTCTAATAAAATCAGTGCTGTGCTGTTTGGTGGCTCTCCATTCGTCATCAGGTTCCAATCCATGATAGATATTGTCACCGTATTCAACAACAGGATCGAAAACTTGCATGATGCCCACACGAGTTTGCTCATCTTCGTCTTTCAGAACATAATCGAGAATAGACTTTTTGACTGACTCAAAATAGTAGATCACTATCTCCTTCAGCATTTCGTTCTTCATGTAATTCACTTTTCTGAGAAAAATAGAAATATCAACAAAAAATGAGAAATCTACTATGATTGTGATCACAGAATCTTGTTCTGGTTTCTAAAAATAAAATTACTCTAATTCCACGTAGTTGAGAGAAGCCGGAATCAAGTTAAGAATATCCTTTAACCAATAATTATTAATATTAGCTACAAATTCTTAAGGAATATGCTCTTGGATGTATTCCCCATATCGCTAATAGCATATTCTCTTCGCATGCATTTTTCTCTCTAGATATTCTGATCGTGAACCTTCTACAACATAAGCAAGTTCTTCTTCAAGTGACGCTACCTGCTCAAGAAGCTCTTAGTTTGCTGTGAAATTCACACTGCTGTCTTTCAAGTATAAAATTCTGATTCCTTTAGTCTATTGATCGAAATACAATCTCTTTGCAGAGGGTGTGTAGTTTGATCCAATTCGAGCACTAATCGATAGATTAAACTTTTATGCAGCTAATGGGGCAGCAAGAGTTCTTGAGAACTTATCGAGAATAGGTGGAAATCTAATCTGAGCGTTGGGTGGACGTTGGAAAGTCGAGTAAATGAGTTTAGAAGCTTCATATGCTAACTTAGAGAACTCCTGTTCTTTAGCAAGAGGGTCAGTGCCAGCTGCTAACAGTTCATCGTTGATTTTAATGTTCTGTTGCTTGAATCTACGTGTCGGAGATGATTCTAATTTGATTGTAGAATTGAATTTCTAAAGGCCACTCGCATGTACATTCACCCTGTATTTCAAATAGTTCAGAAAAAAAATGAAAATTTAAAAAAGATTCTGAAATAAATACCTGATATGCTTTTTATTTCCCAAAAGAGTGCTAGAGTTGTTATTGATTCGTGAGCCTCCTGTCATATTATAATCATCTTGAGGATTCATATTTCCTTCTTGATGGATCTAAGAGCTGACTAGATTACCAACGCTTCCAAAACGATTTTGAGTGTTGTTTTCAATCGATTCTATTTCAGGAAGTTCTTAATGAGATCCTTTATGTATTCTTCCAGAAAGTGTTTGAGTTTAGTTCTACCCATCTTGTCCTTGTAAGACATTCTAGAAGGTGTTTTTAGGAAAAACTGCAAAAGAACGAGAGAGCCCTTTGCGTTGGTCGAGTAGCTCTCGAACTGTAGATCTTTGTTTGAGTTCCTTTTTTTTGTGTAGATTGTATGGCTCAAAACTAACTGTTTTCTCAAAACTATTGATTTTGCCTAGAATACCAAGATCGATTTCAATACTGTTATTTTTCACCATAACCTTGAAATTAATCAAATAAATACTTATTACTATCACTTCTTTTTATCTTAATTTGTTCTTATTCTGTTGCGTTTTTTGATTGGATTCCCCCAGAAAAAATATGAATAATTTAAAGAAAGTTCAATTTTACTTCTTGGACGGTTTCAAATAGAGTAGTTAGTACAAGTTTGACAGCATTCACATCAAGAGAAGGTATACTCTTCTTAAGTGCAGAATAGTTAACTTTTATTGGAGGATATGAGCTGTTATCCACTTCTCCCTGGTTAAAAAATTTAAAATTAAAAAAAAAGAATAAGTTTGTTCATCATTTTGTTTTGGGAATTGTAACTCCCTAACTAGGACAAGCATTTCTTATTGTATCTACTCAGTTACTCTGTACTTAAAGCGATTGGCATAAATGAAATTCTCATTCAAAATCAGCAGCATTGATTTCTCTTTATCGTCATCCATTTTCTTGTAGATTATTGTGCCTATCAATTATCAATAAAACAAAAGTTAGATTTCTCCTATTCCTAAAAACAATTATCATCTATTTTACCAAAGGTACTCAGCGATACTGTTCTTTCCATGTCCAGTTGTGACTTGCTCCATCTAGTAAAAATTAGATTCATGAAAATTCTCACAAATACAAACAGCAAATCTTAATAATTTCTTGGTCTTACGATGTAAAAGCTGTCCATATTTCAGAAAACACCCGCGTGTTTGTGAATAATTTATCAGCATCCTTATCCTGCTACAGTCTATTTTCACAAATATTTGTTAGCTCATTCCAAACACTGAATGATAGCTCAGATTACCTAAACTGACACTCCTTGAAGAGTTCTTCCAATCCGAAGTGCTGAATATTCAAGTCCATAGCCTGTCAGTCTTATTCTCCTTGTCGTTGGTTTTCTTCTCCTCTTCAGCTACTTAATCAAAGGTATCTATCTATCCTTTTTTATTTAATTTATCATAAAAAATCTACTCACACATTCCGCAGTGTTTAAGATCACATGTTCATATAATTTTTGAAGCTATCACAAACAAACACACTTTAATCCCATAATTCACAACAAATAAAGAGTCTTCACAAGAAAAGAACAAAATTAAGACAACACAAATGTTGTTTTTCAATATTTTTGCCACTTTTTACAATTTATTTAAATCACTGAATTATATCTTTTTCTCTCACATCGAGATTTATAATTTCTCAATTGACGATGTTAAAGAATCAATTAATGGACTGTCAGCAAGGTAAATTTCTCCACCAGGTAGGTTTTATGTCAAATAATTTTTAATTTCATTTTCAAGAAAAACTGTATCTCTAAGAGGGATTTCACAGAACATCTGTGAGATCATCGTCTGGGAGCTCGATGAAGTTCTTGATTCCCAGTTTAATCGCTTTTCCTATTCAAGACAGATAATCAATTTATAGAGAGCAATAAGGACATTTTTATAAAGATTTTGTTTCTTGTTGATGGAGGCTTTAGCTAATGAAAGGAATTTCAACAATTCTGTTTTGTGTCGATTTTAGAATTAAATATCTGTGAATTTAAGCCTTTGTTTAAGAGAGTTTACAAACTCTTCTTCGTTGTTCGCTGTGAGATACGCAGAAGAACTTCCAAAGAGACTCAAGAAAAATGGCATTATTTGATCGTCATCTTTTGAGCGGAGATTATTTACATGCTTAAAACAAGGAGAATCTATGAATTTTGAGAGATTTTCAAGAGAAAGAAATACTTCCTGAGATAGCTTAGCCTCTCCTCCATCGAGAATGCTCATAAGCTATTCACGGACGATTTATTGCTGTTTCTAAAGCAAAAGCAACATCTTGTGATACATAATCTCTGGTACTCTAAACGAAGAACAAGCTTAGAACTTGAATAAATCTTGAAGAGTTGATGTGATGAATAGCATCACCTAGCGTTAGAAAGCTAAATATTCGCAGAGATTCTAAGTCAATCCTTTCTCCTTTTTCAAATAAGTTAGGATTAATAATAACTCTCAAATCTATTTATATTGCCTTTCTTATTTTACTTCCTGATTGGCGATCGCAGCGATTTTACTCTCCTAGATTATTTCCTGCAAGTCTTATCTTTCCTGAATCCTTGATATCTCCCTACTGACATATTGATTGGATACATTAAAATTTGTAAATAACTCTGGATTGTCATTCAGCAATGGATGGAGAAATAGCTCATCCCAAGAAATTCTCTTTTCTTCATCGATTGTCATCATCCTACTCAGCAACTCCTAAAGATCTCTTCTCACACTCACATTCGAAGGAAATGTTAAAGGAACATTTAGAATTTTATTTAGCAAGCGAAGATATGTATCATCCATCCAAGGAGGCTAGCCATAAAGGCACTCATATATCATCACCCCTAATGACCACACATCGCATTTACAAGAAAAGTTTATGACCCCTAAAATCTAAGGTGCCATGTAACGAAGACTGCCTAGAAAAAATACACACAAATTTTAATAAATTTGAGTGAAAAACAAAGATATTTTAAATAATTCTTATTGTTTTTTGAAGGTAAATATTTAAAAACTGGATATCCCATCGATATTTCCACTTATTTTATGATGGAAGTTGCTCAAAAAGTGGTAGAAATTGCCCATTGCCTATTCAAATCCATATTTATATTTCTCTTACCAACTGGAGTCTACTCAATCTGCTTGTTCATCTAATCTTAGCTTAGCACCCTCGCAAAGCCAAAATCACTGATGATAATTTATTTTACAGAATCTCTCGATTAGAGGAGTATATTCTCTGGCTTAATATCCCTATGAATAATATTGCATTTATAAAGTTCCTTGAATCCTTCACATATTTAGCGGAAAAAGAAAAGAGTTTCAGCTTCAGATAGACGCTTATGGTATTCTAAGTATTTGCAGAGATCGCCATCGCGGATGTATTCGAGGAATATGTAGAGATTGTTCTTAGTTCTTGTGACATGCTCCATTCTAATGACATTGTTGTGACGAATAGATTAAAGAATCTCGATTTCTCTAGTGAGTTAAATCACTTCTTTGTCATTTAAACTACTGAGCTAAATCACTTTCGCAGCATATTTCCCATTTTTTTTCCCTTCTTTTGTTAGTTTGTAAGCGATGAACACCGATCCATATGCACCTTTCCCAAGTCGCTATTTAGTGATATAATAATCTTAAATCTATTTTCCTCCTTGTTCTCCTTTGTCAATAGTTTCATGTCCTTCCTTTTTCCCTTGTTTTGGATCGCTTTTCTACGGTTCCATTGATATCTTCCTTTTGAATGAGTTATCAACTTTGAATTTCGTTTTCTTGTTGTTGTTGTTGTTACTGTTGTTCCTGTTTCTGCTAAACCGTTTCCTCGGTGGAACAATTCTTCAATTTAAAGTAGAGTGATCAATCAAACTAATCACTAAGATTAAACTAGGAGGGGGATTCAATATTCATTTAATACATTGATTTTATATTATTTGTAATTAGATTCTTGATAATTTTATGTAATAAGCTGTTGTCCTCCCCTCTTCCCCCTCTTTTTTTGACTTAAAATGTTATTTAATAATAAATCATTTGTTAGTTTTATACTACATATGTGTCAAATACAATGGATACATTAATACAAATTCTTAAGATTCCTCTTAAGATTTGTTCTATTGTTAGTAGTTCTTCAATTAAACAATTTCCTTGGGTTTAAATCAAACTACTTTAGTTAATTATTTACAACCTCTGAAAGAGTATTCCCTGAACATCTTGGTTTTTCTTCTGCTTCTTAGTAAAGCACTGAGATCTGTTTTGGATTTAGAGTCTGAAAAAAATAATTACAAAATAAAAAAATTACATAAAATAAAGAAAACTATTGACTGTGATAATTCATTTACCTTTTCTAATTCTTATATCGCTTAGATGAAATCATTCTAATTCAAGAAAAAATCGAATTCTTCCATTTCATACAAGATCGGTGATATTACTTTCAAAATGAGAGGAGGAACTGTTAAAACGTTAATTTTCAGCTATGAAATCCATCCATCATTATCCGAATCCAGCAACTTAAATAATTCAGTTAACTTTCTTTCTTTTTACAGCTTTCTTAACGAACCCACTAGACTTCTATCTTATTCATCTAATTACTGCTTGAAATCACTTGAACATTTTACCTGATTGCAGTTTGTGTTGTTAAATTTATTTTAAGAACACTTATTTCCATATTAATAGTTAGTTCCCTATGGTGATTTAGAATATAAAGGGGAATAGTTTTCTTTTGAATCACTTCTTCTCGTTCTTGATATGTTTCCAGAGACACTTGAGAGAACAAAAAGTAGATTATTTACAAAAGAAAATACAATAATAGAAATTAATAACTTTCTAAATAAATTATCTTACTTATCAGCACTACCATTGAAGCTGGAAGCACTCAAATTATCTAACCTAATTGGTACTGCATTTTGATGAATATTTCTAATCTATTTATTTTAATTAAACTACTATTAAACCTGTTGTTATTAATATGGTTATTCTTAGATCTAATACATATTTTGCTGCTGTTTATGTCCAAAAAAAGATTATTATTATGTTTGTGATAATCCAACTTATTTAGGTTTTTATTCCCCTAATGATTTCTCATATTCTTAAGATAAGAACGATGATCCTAATTATTATTATAAATGCACTGGAAAGAACTAATTCTACGTTGTTGCACTTGAAACACTTCTCCTCTCTTAGTTTCTACTTTAGCAAGGTGATTTCGAGTGAGATTTAGCGACATAAAGCTTTTAATATTCTCCTTCAAGTTTCTCTACTTCCATTTTTTCGTATTAATTTTTCCTTTTTTTAAAAAGAAAAAATAATTAAAGCGTGTTGTTTAAGATCATAATAATATCTCAATTTCACTCAAAGAATTACAATGAGTTCATTCTGTTCTCATGATGTTTAGCTTGAAGATGTAAACGCTCTCCAACTGTAGTTAGTTCAAACCAATAAATAAGCCTGGAATCAAATAAAACCTAATTTTTGAAAATAATTTTTACTTTATATGGCTTTGAGAGGTGATACTTTTTAAGTTTTAATGTGATTTAGTTTTAACGCTGCTTACTTGTTACCTTTAGAATTACTATTTTCCTTATTTAAGAACCTACTTTGCTCTTCTTTTTTGCTAGATTTACTAATATTTTAATTATACAGCCTTTAAAACGGTGAAGTAGATATTCTATTCATATTATTTGCTACAATTTATTATGTTTTCAATGTGATTTATGGCTTGAATGGTGTTGATTAAGATAAAGTTTATGATGTCGTTCTTATTGTCCTCTAGATCACTTTTTCTAAGTAACCTACATTGCTCTTATTCTTGTTTGTTTGCTATGAAATTGTATTTTTTTATTCTGTTAAAACATCAGCTCTTTTATTAACATCTGTGACCATACAATCTGATAAAACCTCCTCTTAGGGTTTTATTTTTTCCTATGACTACGAAAGTCTTGGCTTTCTTGCTACTTAACTTTCTTTAAACTCCTTCTTTTATGTACCTAGTTTATTTACTTCATATATTTCCCTTCCTATCTTATCAGAGTTCTTCTCTGGGTTATGTCCTTTAAAACCAATGTTTTCTTTATCTTTGTTTGCTGATCCATAAATGTTTATCACTCCATTACAATGTGCTTCTCCATGTTAAATTTAGCAGTTTACTTTTGTTTATTATTCATTTCCTTTCTGAGCTTTATCATGTTAATTTTTCTCTAAGACATTCTTTTCTTTTTCTTCTTCAACCTTTTTGGCTTACCCTTCTTCCATTGCTTCTTGATATGCTATCTTTTTGTTGATTTCAATATTTTCAACTAATATCTCCAATATCTCAGCGCTAAATCCATTAGCTTCTATAAACGCTTTTCCAAGAGCACATGGATCATCATTTTCATGGATTACAATGTCGTTAGATGCATGATCCCCTAGCTATACTGCCATGATTGCAAGAAGACGTCCTCGATCGTTTTATTTATCCATTTACGCCAAAATAATGCTAATGTAACTAACTATTGGGCTTTTGAATTTGTTAAATTTAACAGAAATATTGCTTTACTTATTCTTTTCCAACCCTCCCCGCAAAAATCTCTCAAAGTCATTTCATTTACCTAGTCGTTATTCTCTTTAATTCTTAAGGTCAAAGCTACGAATGAGATCATAACACACATATAGATATGAGCTTAGAACAAACCAATTATTTTTTTTTAGATTTGCCTTATCATAATTATTTGTTTTCCTATTTGAATAAATACGAAAAGAACTCATTCTACCTCAATGTCTATTGCTTTTCAAAGATTACTTCTTGGAAAAATTATCTTTTCACTCTTGCTGTTTCTTAGACTTAGTACACCCATACTAGTGATAATATTTCTAGATTGCTAACTTTTCGAATTCTAGTTCTTCAAAAGAGGAAAAGAGCAGAAAAGTTAGTAACAATTGATAAAATAAGAACTTGGATATTGTGAATAATTACAATAAAAATTACTTTACAAAATATTTTTCATAGTCAACAAACTCAATCTCAGAAGGTTCTTTTTATTTTATTTGAAAACTGTGAAATATAAGCTGAAATCACCTTCTTATTCCTAAGAATTCGAACTGGGGAGTTTGATGGAGTGGAGAAAAATATTTATTGGGAACCAATAACTTGTTGAGAGTGTGTGATCTCTTCAAATATGTATTGTTTTAACACTGCATCTTAAAATTATTCTTCATTGAGCAGCTTTAGTGTCTAATGATTAGTGTTTTCATAGTCTTAAATTTCTTAAGATTATTATGTTTATGCATTGAAGGTAATCTATCTATCTTTTTGCCTATGCTCCCAGATTCCATTCTCGCAATCAACAAAATAAATCAACTACCCATTTTTTTCTTACTTAATTCCTACCATTAAATACTCTTACTCTTAATTCCCTATTTCCCTATTCAAACTATATTTTCACATTCTCACTCTTCATCATATTTCTGCTCAATTCATCAACATTACGAGTCAATAATAATATTTTAAAAAGAATAATACTTAAATATTTCATTTTATTTAATAGAAAGAAATCCTTTTTTTAATAAGTTGGTTTTATGAGGAATCTACAAACAATAGGGTTTATTTACGATCATGATAAAAACAAATTCCATATGATAATTTATCTTGGCTATTAAAAGTTGAAAGAATAATGAGAAAATAAAGGAAATAAAAATATATTTTATCAGAGAATTTCAGGATAAATAAGTAATAGCCTAAAACTTTTTTAATTATTTCATAGAAAATAGTGGAGAATGTTATGAAAATATGGGGTTCAAGACTAAAATAATTGAAAAAATAATAAAATATGATAGCAATTCTAAGGAGATTCATCAAATTAATTATATTTTAATAGTTATTCTTAAAAAACACACAGAATTTTTGTAATTCTATCACATTTTTTTATCAAACTCACGAACTGTTCTCATATTAATAATTCTCATCATGTCTCCTTAGTAACACATGGAAAGAACGAATCGATAGGCTACTTTCGGATCTATTTTGTTAGGGTCATTCAGCTCTGCGACTGATGAATAGTCAGGGAGGGAAGCGACTCTCAGAAACTTTTGATTTAAATAGATTCTCACTTCGAAACTGTGCTTACCTATCACATTTTTACCGGATGTCATTGATCTACCTTTAATGTACTTAGTTATACCGAAGTTATTAAATTCATCATAGTAGGACATGCTTTATGAGAACCCATCACTCTTATCTTTTCCTTCGTCTTTCATAAGGCCAAATAAGAATTTATTATTTTCATTTCCTTGATTCTATTCTAGTTCGATGTGTAAAATGTACTTCTTCAAAGGATTGAGAATAGGATCAATAAATACTTCATCAAATTTATGATTATAATTTTCTAATCTCTTGACTTAATAAATCGAATTATCAACTTTAGTTATTTCCAACTGAGAAGTATTGCTAGTAGATTGTATCAAAGTAATTTATGGTATTGATTGTTGAAAGAAGCTGATGCCTTTAAGACTTTGAATTATTTCTTAGGCAATTATATTTGGTTCATCAGGCGAGAAATACTATTCATCTTCATGCTACTTGATAAGATCTACCAATACCTTTCTGTTTTCTTCCGATTTATTCCATTTTTCTTTTACAAAGTCATCTAGATCCTTCTCAGCACCATCTTTCTCAGAAACTATCAACTACTTCAGCTTCTCTAATTCCTCAATTCTCATCCATCCTTCTAATAATTCATGATATGCTTTCATAAACTTTATCAAGGACTGTTTGGCTCTTTGTTCTGCTGCTATTACTTCTTTCTCAAAATCTTCTCTCAGTTTCTTAAAATAATCCTCAATTTCTTCAAGCTATTATTGTAATCTAGTATTCCTTAGTTTGCTGAATAGTTCATGACCTTGCAGTGGAGGATAAGCTTCCAAGATATCATTTTCATTAGCTGCTAAAACATAACTCATTGATATAATATTTTAGACTGGAATTTAATGCTTTTACACACAATTGAAGCACATAACCCTTTGTTTTGCATCTCCATTCAAACAAATTAGTTCGCATGGGATGCTGGGATGTTCTTTACATCTCCATTTCCGTCTTTCCTTAGAAATCAACTTGTTGACGTCCATTTTCTTTCTTCTTTTCTGTTTTCTTTTTAATTATTTGATTTATTCCAAATACTGTTAACATCAAGCAAATAAATTATCCAAATTATCCCATAAAATTAAAATTATGCCCATTAATTTGCCATACTCTAAACCCCATTAACTTATCCCAATTAATCAATCACCAGTTGAAAGCTGATGACAGTCATTTTTGAGACAAGTATTAACTAAATTATTGTTCTATTTTTTTACTATTAGTTGACAGAAATTTATTTATTATTATTTTAATATTATTTAGTATCCCTCACTATTAATACAAAAAAAATAATTGATAAATGTTTGAAAGAAAACATCAAATCTCTTTTGCTGTGTTATTGATAATCGAAAAGCTGACTGTTTAACATGTAGTGTGAATGATAAAGCTGAGTTAATTTGCTAAGCAGGTAAAAAAAATTTAGAATATTTTGAAATCAGTTCTTTTAGTTAAAAGTGCAATCTCTGGAATGTTAAATAGCCTTTCAAAATAGGCAACAAAACTAAATTGATATTTGTAATTTGGAATGGTCTCTATTGATAAAAGGATTGGAGAAATTCCACATTCTTTCTTTGAGAAATAAAGAACAAGAAAGAGTTTTCATTTTTGAAACTCATAAAATATTAATAAATGATTCTTGATTTAGTTGTGGAAAGGGAGATAGAGGGGTGCTCATTAATGAAGCAAAAAAAAATATTTCTGATTTTCTTAATTTCTTGAAATAATCTTTGGTTGATGCTTAAGTGAAAATTTGAATAATTATGGAATCAGCTCCCAACATTATTTAATTTTCCTTCAAACAAAACAAATCATAGATAAACGTCTGACAATCAAACCAACAAATATTTCTGAAAATGAGTGCACCCTCTGATAAAATTGCAAGCCAAACCAAAAACTGCAGCTTCAGCCTTCAGTCCATAGAGAAGTTTCTAGCCTTGATGGCAACCTAATAGGCAGAATATTCTGACATCTGCTACAAAGCAAACGGGCCTTTCGCGCTAGTGCTCAGAGCTAAAAAGAATGGGATTGAAGAGGTGGCTCTGAAAGTGCTTGAATGCACTGATCACACAGATTGCTAGATTTAAGCAATGGAGAGAGAGTATGCAATACGGAAATAACTTCCTTCTAGCGATTACTTTTTGGCTATTTAAAATTAATTCTTCCTCACAGAAAGTGATAAAAGTGCTGGGTAGGGTACAACTTAGAATTCAAATACTGCTCGAAAAGTCTATTTTGTGCAGCAAATGGAGATGTGTTAAGGAAGTTTACACGATACTATTTAGCTTTATTCAGAGAATAATAAGGATCCTCCTACTGAAAGTTTTAAGGAATTGCTTGCGATTCAAATGCTCGATGCTGTGAACCTGCTGCATCAAAAGCACATAGCTCATGGGAATATCACCACACAACACATCTTAGTCTCATCGAGCTAGTACTATCCGGTTCTCCTAAAACTGTACAATCTTCAGTTTACCTCTCTTGCTAACCCCAGAAACCCATCAAATTCAGTATCCCGAAATGAGTTCCAGAACTAAATGCCTAATTTGGGCGAGATCTAAAGAGACTGCCTTGAATAAGATCTTGTTTCTTTGGGAAAACTCCTCCTTCAATTGGATAATATGGACACTAATTTTGGTTAATCGACAATCTCTAATATTGCGCTTGTTTAATCTGACTTGACAACCATGGTGGAAACCCACCAGCTCAATCAGAGTACTTTGCTTTACATGATAGGATGTTCTTTGTTGTGTAAGTCAAGGGAGAATAGCTCAAGCGCTCGATCAATGCTGCTGTTGCTTCTTTAGAAACAAACAGGGGTATTGAATATACCCTTATTTTCAGTCGTTTTGAAAAGTCATGTAGACTCTCTACTTCTGCCAATTCCTTCTAAAAGGATCATGCTTGATTATCTTGTATGGTAAGTGAGTAGCAGACAACGCAAACTCCGAAATGTAGCCAGCTGGTTTAACACCAAAGGATAAAGGAAAACCTAGTTAACTGCTGATTTACTCAAGAGCGCATTAATCATAATGCTGGAGTGGAAAGAGTTTAGTGAAGTGTATGATGTCGTCGGAGTTGGAGTTGGTGGAGTTGTCTTCGGAGTAGAAAACCTCATGGAAAAAAGGAAATCTGCTCTCAAACTCTCACTGTGCACCAACAAAGCAGAAACCATTAGAGAAATAGGCATTTGGAGGATCTGTAAGGCTCCTTGCATTGTAAAGTTCTATGGGTGCAAGTTCTTCAAAGATGCTAACGGCAATGAGTTTGTAGTCTATGAACTGGAGAGATGCAAGTATTCGCTTATCCACCACCTGGAATTGCAGAGAATATATGGAGAATACTCAGATGCATAAAAGAATCTTTTGACCCTTCAAATGATTGATTCAGTTAGCTTCCTTCACGAGAATCGAATACTTCACAGAAACACAAAGGTAGACTGTTTTTTCATCACAAAAAACGAATCAGGATAAGAAGTAGTTAAGCTAGGCAACTTCAGTCATGCTGTTTAATTACAGGATAGCTTCGAAGAATTGGCAACTTTAGAAAATCAATTACTTGAACGGGAATATTAATCACCTGTGAATTGTATTTTGTAGAAGCATAACAGGGAATCTCCCTTGTATTTTGCACCTGAGAGATGGGAAAATCCTGATTTATCTACATACTTGACTGATAGCTTCTCTGTCGGCCTATGCATCTTCCTCGTTGATAATTAGCTTGTCTATTCAGAGGAACAACTTGCCCGAAAGTTGCTGTCAGTTCCTCTAGGATCTTCTGAGTTATGTTTAGATAAGAATCTTTAGATTAACATAAATACAGGTTTTGAAAGAATTGCTAAACAGCTCCTTATGTCTTAGCCACAATAAAGAAAGTCTCTTCGGAATTTGAGTGAGGATTTAGAGGAGAATATTTTTCAATAGCAAATGATGTTAACAATAGAGGATCGAAAGGTTTTAGATGATTTTAAAAAGGCACCCATGGCATTTGCTAGTCTTTACAATATTTATCTCAATTTTAATAATATATTGATTGGGGATACTGAGGCTAAATCTCTCTTACATATTATTAGTAATCTCCTCAATCTGTCAAGGATATCAATTAATTTTACAAATAGATCAAAAAGATCTTTTGATCCTAAATCTCTCCTGTCTCCTTTAGCTAGGCTAGTTAATTTATGTAGTTTTTAACTCAACCTTTAAGACAATTCAATTGGAGACATCGGAGCATAATATCTGTTATCTCCCTTAGCGAATCTCCTTAATCTCTCAACCCTAAACCTAAATCTTAATGGCAACCAAATTGAAGACATCGGAGCATAATCTCTGTTATCTCCCTTAGCGAATCTCCTTAATCTCTCAACCCTAAACCTAAGTCTGAATAGCAACAAAATTGGAGGCATCGGAGCGTAATACCTGTTATCTCCCTTAGCGAATCTCCTTAATCTCTCAACCCTAAACCTAGGACTTTATGGAAACCAAATTGGAGACATCGGAGCGAAATAACTGTTATCTCCCTTAGCGAATCTCCTTAATCTCTCAACCCTAAACCTAGATCTGAATAGCAACAAAATTGGAGGCATAGGAGCGAAATAACTGTTGTCTCCCTTAGCGAATCTCCTTAATCTCTCAAGCCTAAACCTAAATCTTAATAGAAACAAAATTGGAGGCATCGGAGCGAAATAACTGTTATCTCCCTTAGCGAAT
>Ga0302271_10001011_pt1 | contig 27449 bp, 27 predicted proteins | sample III_Bog_N1_1_FD_198767 | JGI IMG/M metagenome (GOLD analysis project Ga0302271, IMG submission 198767) | Peat permafrost microbial communities from Stordalen Mire near Abisko, Sweden - III_Bog_N1_1 | ecosystem: Environmental > Terrestrial > Soil > Wetlands > Peat | place: Sweden: Abisko... | reverse complement strand
TTTCGTTTCACCTGTCTTTTCATTGATCCAGCCACATAACCTATTTTCATCATTAAACAATAAATACCTGAATGTATTGCGCCGGCTGACCACCAGAGTTGCCAGTGAACCTGTTTTCTGGTGATAGTTGCATAATTCATTCAGATCCAGGTTGGAAAGAATATCAACATTGTGCACCAGGAAGGGTTTCCCATCATCAAAGAACCAGGCAGCCTTATGAACACCACCACCGGTATCCAGCAACTCATCCCGTTCATCCGACACTTCAATGCGAATATCAAAGTTGTTCTTCGATTTCAGGAAATCAATAACCTGATCCGGAAAATGATGAACATTGACAATGATCTCATTGAAGCCGGAAGCTTTCAGTTTCAGGATAACATGTTCCAACAGAGGCTTGCCTGCAATCGGGATTAATGCTTTTGGAATATTATCAGTCAGCGGCTTGAGTCGTGTGCCCAGGCCGGCTGCAAAGATCATTGCTTTCAAATTGGCTAATTGGTTGACCCGATAGCTATCGGGAGGTTAATTGGCTGTCCCGATAACTATCGGAATGTTGATTGGTTGTTCCGATAACTATCGGGAGGTTGATCCGTTAATTGATTAACTCATTGATAGGCTGATTCGGCGCAGGAATAGTCGGTTGACTGTCTGATTTACTGGGCAGCAGCTCTTCTTTGTTTTGTTCCCGATGGATCAGTTGCACTTCGACACCAAAGGTAGAGTTCAAATGCAGCGCCAGTTTCTGGGCTGAATAAACCGACCTGTGCTGACCGCCTGTACATCCGAAGCAAACCATCAGGTTTGCAAATCCACGGTCTTTATAACGCATGACAGAGGCATCCACCAGTTCAAAGGCATGTTCCAGAAAGGTCAGGATTTCACCATCTTCTTCCAGGAATTGAATAACTGACTCATCCAACCCGGTAAAATGTGCATACCGTTCGTATTTGCCCGGGTTATTGACAGCCCTGCAATCGAAGACATACCCTCCTCCATTGCCCGAATCATCCTGGGGTATTCCTTTTTTATAGGAGAAACTATATATTTTCACCACCAATGGTTTCCTGACAGAGACTTCCCTGAATTGCTTCAATTCGGTCATTTGTTTGAGTATCTGAAGCAGATAAGGATATTCAGAGAATTCATTCTTTAAGATAGTCCGCAGGTTTTCGAGGGCAAAGGGAATACTTTGCAGGAAATGGGGCTTCTTCTCAAAATAACCCCTGAACCCGTAAGCACCAAGTACCTGCAAGGTCCTGAACAATACAAAATGTTTCAATTGTTCCCTGAAATCATTTTCATCAACAGGCATAAACTCCTTTAATGCATCCAGGTATGTCTGCAAGAGCTCTTCGCGCAGTTCTTTTTTATACTGAGCTTTTGCCTGCCAGAGGAAAGAAGCGACATCGTAATACAACGGTCCTTTACGACCTCCCTGGAAATCGATAAAATACGGTTCGTCGTCCTTGATCATTACATTGCGACTCTGGAAATCGCGGTACATGAAGGTATTGGTCTGTGAACGCAAAAGCAATTCAGAAAGACGCGCAAAATCATCTTCCAGCCGGTTTTCCTGAAAGTCAAGGCCGGTTGATTTTAAAAAACAGTATTTAAAGTAATTCAAATCCCATAAAATAGAACGTTCATTGAATTTTGGTTGTGGATAGCAGATATCAAAATCAAAATCACGCGCACCCAACACCTGTATGGCGGGTAATTTCCGCATAGTTTTACGGAGCAATTCTTTTTCATGTTCACAGAAAACACCGGTGGTACGACCCTCGGCAATGGCATCAAACAACAAGGTATCTCCCAGGTCTTCCTGAACATAAAAACGCCCATCAGGGGTTTGAGCCAAGAATCGTGGAACAGATAAACCTTGTGCATAGAAATGTTTTGCCATTTCGATAAACGCTTTATTTTCTTCCAGGGAAGTACCCTCTACACCGATCAAAGATGTCTTTTTACTTTCCAGCCTGAAGTAACGGCGATTAGAACCCGATGCTGACAGTTCTTCCTTTGATAAAAGTTTTTCGTGTGTAAGTTGTTGAAACAGATTTTCTAATTCTTGCATGTCGGTCATGTTTTAGGTTAAGAGACTGGAATAATAAAATGGCAAATTAAGTTTATTATTGCAAAGATACAAACATCATTTTAAAGTATGGTATACTGAAAGTAAAAACAATGTTTTGGATTCAATGTTTCGGATGAGAGTACCGGTAGATTATGAAAGGAGGTACTGATGGTAATAAAGGCCTGTATGCATATAAGGTGAATTTGAATAGAAGCCCTGAATAACAGATGGAATCAGAATTCAGGGGTTAACAATTGTACTGTTTATGGATGGCGTACGAACTTTCATCAGACATCGAACGTTTTTAAATGGTTCATGCCTATAGAGCCAATAGGAAATTAATTATTTACATATCAGCGTGCAAATATCATGTTATTATTCTTCTGTTTGAACCATGTACTTCAAGTGCAGGACTATGAATTATAGTGTGAAGATTACATTTATCCATCCTTTTTTTGTACTTTTGCGGTAATTTGTATTAAAATAAGATTATGAGCATAGAACTGAGTGAACAAGAACAGTTCAGACGACAAAGTCTGGATGAATTACGCAATTTGGGTATTGATCCGTACCCAGCAGCCCTGTATCCAACCGACGCATTTTCAATTGATATAAAATCCGAATTCAAAGACGAAGAAAGTGGAAAAAACGTATGTGTAGCAGGCCGTATCATGAGCCGCCGCATCATGGGAAAAGCTTCATTTATTGAATTGCAGGATTCCAAAGGACGCATCCAGGTGTATGTAAGCCGCGATGATATTAATTCAGAAGCGCAACCTGAAATGTACAACATTGTATTCAAAAAATTGCTTGACATTGGTGATTTTGTTGGCATTAAAGGATTCACATTCCGCACTCAGACAGGAGAAATCAGTATCCACACCAAGGAACTTACTGTTCTTAGCAAATCCTTACGCCCGCTTCCGATAGTAAAATATAAAGATGGTGTGGCATTTGATGCATTCGAAGACCCGGAACAACGCTACCGCCAACGGTATGTCGACCTGGTTGTAAATGAAGGGATAAAAGATATTTTTATCAAACGTACCAAGGTGTACCAATCCATGCGCGATTATTTTAATTCGCAGGACTATATCGAAGTGGAAACACCAATCCTTCAATCAATACCAGGTGGAGCAGCTGCCCGTCCTTTCGTTACCCATCACAACGCGCTGGACATACCGCTTTACCTGCGTGTGGCTGATGAATTATATTTAAAAAGGTTGATAGTAGGTGGTTTTGAAGGTGTATACGAATTTTCCAAGAACTTCCGCAATGAAGGGATGGACCGTACGCATAATCCTGAATTTACCGCCATGGAGATCTATGTAGCTTACAAAGATTACAACTGGATGATGACTTTTACCGAGAACATGATTGAAAAGATCTGTCAGGACGTGAATGGAACGAATGAAATAACGATAGGTGATAAGATAATCAGCGTCAAAACACCTTTCAAACGGATTACCATGATTGATTCCATTAAGGAGTTTACCGGCATTGACATCAGCGGCATGGATGAAACACAACTACGTGAAGTGTGCAAGCAACTACATATTGAGGCCGATGAGACTATGGGCAAAGGCAAAATGATTGATGAGATTTTTGGTGAAAAGTGTGAAGGAAATTATATCCAACCTACTTTTATCACCGATTATCCAAGGGAGATGAGTCCGCTTTGCAAACGCCACCGTGACAATCCTGAACTGACAGAACGATTTGAGTTGATGGTAAATGGAAAAGAGCTGGCTAATGCTTACTCTGAATTAAATGACCCGATCGATCAGTTAGGACGCTTTCAGGAACAACTGAACCTGAGTGAAAAAGGAGACGATGAAGCCATGTTCATTGATATGGATTTTGTACGTTCCCTGGAATATGGCATGCCTCCAACCTCCGGAATGGGAATCGGAATGGACAGGTTGGTAATGCTTATGACCGGACAACAAAATATTCAGGAAGTATTGTTCTTCCCCCAAATGAAACCTGAAAAAGCAGCCAGGAAAGACGGCCCTGATAAATTCATGGCACTTGGAATCCCTGAAGAATGGGTGGATGTGGTTCAAAAGGCAGGTATTGTCATGACAGCTGACTTAAAAGGATTAAATCCAAATAAGTTTCATCAGGACATTTGCGGATTGAATAAAAAGAACAAACTTGAATTAGTGAACCCGACGAAAGAAGATGTAGCTGATTGGATAGCTAATGCCGAAAAATAGTTGATGAAGGATTTGAAGATTTGAGGATTTGAGGATTTGAGGATTTGATAGAACCATTAAGTTATAACACCTGGGATAAAAAACTGTAGACATAGGACTTTCAGACAATAGACACATAAAAATGAACGAAAAAAGTAAAATTGCTGTTATAGGGGGCGGAAGTTGGGCTACAGCAATTGCTAAAATTACACTGACCAATAATGACAGCATTAATTGGTATATGCGTCGGCAGGAACAGATTGATGAGTTCATACGCCTTAGCAAGAATCCGTCCTATCTGACAGGAGTAAAATTTGATACTGACAGAATCAATTTCACCAGTGACATCAACAAACTGGTCCGTACGTCAGATATATTGATATTTGCCACGCCTTCTCCCTTCTTAAAACAACATCTTAAAAAGCTAAAACGATCGCTTGATAACAAATTTATCGTAACAGCCATCAAAGGGATTGTTCCGGATGAGAACATGATTGTATCCGATTATTTTGAACAAATGTATAAAGTTCAGAAAGATAATATCGCAGTTCTTGCCGGTCCGTGCCATGCAGAAGAAGTGGCCCTGGAACGCCTTTCATACCTGACTATTGGTTGCAGTTCAAGAGAGAAAGCCCGTATGCTGGCACAACGCTTCAATACCAGCTTTATTCGTACGTCGATCAGCGATGATATCATGGGTATTGAGTATTCATCTGTTATGAAGAATATCTATTCCATAGCAGCCGGTATTTGCCACGGATTAAAATACGGGGATAATTTTCAGGCTGTATTGGTATCAAATGCTATACAGGAGATGAACCGTTTTTGCAATGCCACCAATCCCATGCATCGTGATATCAATGAGTCAGCCTATCTGGGCGATTTACTGGTCACTGCCTATTCCAAATTTAGCCGGAACAGGCTTTTCGGAAGCATGATTGGGAAAGGATATTCTGTCAAGACAGCGCAAATAGAAATGGAAATGATAGCCGAAGGGTATTATGCCACCAAATGTATTCATGAAATCAACGAAAACTACCAGGTAAGCATGCCGATTGTAGATTCAATTTTTGAGATACTCTACAACAGGTGTTCTCCGACCATGGAAATACGGAAATTATCGGAGCGACTTAAATAACAGCTAGAAGGTAGTCGGTAGTCGGTAGTCGGTAGAAAATGAGGAATGAGGAATGAGGAATGAAAAGGAGTAAGAGGTAAGAGGTAAGAGGTAAGAGGTAAGAAAGTAAGTAGTCGGTATTAAAGACGTAATAATATTCTAATAAAACAGCAAAAAACATCAAACTATTATTTATTATATGCAAAACATTAAACTATCTATCGACAAAGCGTTTGGATTTGTATCCAAACAGCAGGTGGCCGGGTACAAAGGGCAGGTTGCGGCAGCAAATGCAGCTTTGCACAATGGCAGCGGAAAAGGGAGTGACTTTCTGGGTTGGTTGAATTTACCTTCATCTATTGACGAAGCTCATTTAACTGACATTGAAAGCACAGCTAAAATCCTTCGGGATAATTGTGAAGTTGTAGTCGTAATTGGTATCGGTGGAAGTTACCTGGGAGCAAAAGCAGTGATTGACGCATTATCAAACAGTTTCGACTGGTTACAAACAGAACGTAAATCACCGGTTGTAGTCTATGCCGGTCAGAATATTGGCGAAGACTACTTGTACGAATTGCAGGAAATGTTGAAAACCAAAAAATTTGGGATTATCTCTATCTCCAAATCAGGAACAACAACGGAACCTGCATTGGCTTTCCGTTTATTAAAGACACAACTGGAAGATCAGCAGGGAAAGACAGCTGCCCAAAAGCTCATTGTTGCCATTACCGACAAATCACGTGGAGCTCTACGCACCCTGGCAACCCAGGAAGGTTATAAGACGTTCGTGATTGAAGATAATATCGGTGGCCGTTACTCGGTGCTTTCACCGGTTGGATTACTGCCTATAGCAGTTGCAGGATTCAATGTACGCCAGCTGGTTGCCGGTGCGGTAACTATGGAATCTCTTTGCGGACAGGAAACAGCATTCGAAGAAAATCCTGCTGCACAATATGCAGCAGTTCGGAATGAATTGTATAAGAATGGGAAAGGTATTGAGATCCTGGTTAACTTCCACCCTAAATTGCATTTTATCGGAGAATGGTGGAAACAGTTATACGGTGAAAGTGAAGGAAAAGAAAACAAAGGTATTTTCCCTGCTTCCGTAGACTTCACTTCTGACCTGCACTCGATGGGTCAATGGATACAGGAAGGCGAACGTACTATATTCGAAACAGTGATCTCGATTAAAGAGAGCAACTATACGAAGATCTTCCCAACATCGGCTGAAAACCTGGATGGTTTAAACTTCCTGGCAGGTAAAAGGGTAGATGAAGTAAACAAAATGGCAGAGCTGGGAACCCAGATCGCTCATATTGATGGTGGTGTTCCAAACCTGAAAATTGAATTACCTAAACTGAATGAGTATTATTTAGGAGAATTGCTTTATTTCTTCGAAAAAGCATGCGGAATCAGTGGATACCTCCTGGGAGTAAATCCATTCGACCAGCCAGGGGTTGAAGCATATAAGAAGAACATGTTCGCTTTACTTGAAAAACCGGGTTTTGAAGCCGAAACTAAAGCAATTAAAGCTCGCATTTAAGTATAAAAAAAACAGGCAATCTGTTATATAACAAAAAAACATCTGCAGAAGCCTGCAGATGTTTTTTGTTATATATGGATACCCAATTACAGCTTTACCGGAGCAAGTACTTTACGCGCTTTAATTGGAGTCGTCAGTACAAAGGAAACTGAACTATTTCCAAGGCTGTTGCTAAAGTTTGCATCTGAAACCAGACTAAACGATATTTTTGCATCATTACTGGCCTTCTTAGCAACATACTTAAATGGGAAGTAGAGACTTGTAATCTTGCTTTTAAAAACAAACTTCCCTTTGGAATAATCAGACGCAGATGAAATAAATACTGAATCCAGCGAAGTAACAGCAGGTAGTAACACCTTGGTTGAAGTTGTATCGGATTGTGCTACATAACAGGTCGTGAGATTATTGGTATATCCATACAGTAAAAGCCTGAATGTAACTGTATCACCAACATGAATGGTATCCATCCTGAAAACACTTGGGTCGTCGGTACGATACCTATTCAGGGTATCTGAACTGCTAACAAAAGGATTAGTGACAAAATATATTTCAGGAGTATTGTTTGAACTACCACTTATATTACAGGACGTAACTGCTAATGCAATTAATCCCGACAGGATGAAGAATCGTATTTTCATAACTATAATAATTTTGTTACAAAGTTACAAATATTATGCCAAAACTCCCTTACAAATGCAAATAAATTAAAATATAAAATTAGTACCACGCCCAAAAGCCTATTGGCTTTGAAGGACAAAACTTTGGTCGGGGTGACAAGACTCGAACCTGCGACCTCTACGTCCCGAACGTAGCGCGCTACCTACTGCGCCACACCCCGCTTAATTGAGAATGCAAATTTACATTTTTTTTCTTTCCATGTAAAAATTCCATGAATAAAAACACAAAAACAGGTGAAAAATTTCATTTTACCACACTCTTCATTTTCAAAAAAAACTTTTAGGCTGCATAATGCTAAAAATCGTATGACAAAAGAAACCATTTTAACTGACAAAATAAGTATCTTTGCAGAAAAATTTTAACTACATGTTTACATCTCAAATTGAAAAATTTATTCATTTAAATAAATATCCTGCATTTCACCCAAAAGCGATATTCTTTGACATGGACGGCGTTCTTTTCGATTCGATGGGAAGCCATGCAACTGCCTGGGTGGGAGCATTAAAACAAATGGGACTTCCTTTTACAGAAGAAGAAGCATATCTGAACGAAGGCAGAACCGGAGCTTCAACCATTGATGGTGTTTTCATAAAGCAACATGGACGGAATGCAACTGATGAAGAAAAACAAACAATTTACAAACTAAAATCCAGGTTGTTTGAGACGTTCAAACATTCTGAAAAAATCCCATATGTATCGGATTTACTGGAAAGAATCCAGCAACAAAAGCTGGAGATATTTGTAGTAACAGGTTCCGGCCAACCTAGTTTGATCGACAGCCTGGAAGGGAATTTCCCGGGTGTCTTTCAAAAGAAAAAAATGGTGACAGCATTCGATGTTCAATTTGGGAAACCTCATCCGGAACCATACCTGATGGCATTGAAGAAGTCGGGATTAAACCCCTGGGAAGTAGCTGTTATTGAGAATGCACCACTGGGAGTAGAATCATCCTCAAAAGCCGGATTGTTTACTATTGCGGTAAATACAGGTCCGCTAAATCCGTCTGTATTGGCAGATAGTGGAGCCAACATTGTTTTTGACAGCATGCAAGAACTGTTCGAACAATGGGGAGCCTTCAGCCAGAACTGGCAAGCAAATAACAACGGCTATTCATCTGTAAAAGGAGAATAATACTTCAACGACAATTAAAAGACTGTTTTTGTATTCAACTATAATTTTCAACTCTTTAGAAAATATAACCACATGCAAGTTATCAAATATCCTTCACGTGAAGAATGGACCTCCCTCCTTACCCGTCCAACCTATGACAATACGTTGTTATTTGATTCCGTTCAAAAAACACTGGACGAAGTGCGTAACCGGGGCGACAAAGCTGTAAAGGAATTTACAAAACAATTTGACCAGGTAATCGTTGAGAACCTTGAAGTAACAAAAGAAGAAATAGCAGAGGCTGAAAAACTGGTTTCCGTCAATCTGAAGCAAGCCATTGAAATGGCAAGGCGAAACATATGGAAATTCCATTCGGAACAACAACAGGAATTACCTGAAATACAAACTTCACCTGGTGTATATTGCTGGCAAAAGGCAATTGCCATTCAAAAAGTAGGGTTATATGTCCCGGGAGGAACTGCACCGTTATTTTCAACGGTTTTAATGCTGGGAATACCTGCTCAAATAGCAGAATGCAATGAAGTTATCCTGTGTACACCCCCGAACAAAGAAGGGAAAATACATCCGGCTGTCCTGTATGCAGCAAAAATAGCAGGGATTCATCGTATTTTTAAAATTGGCGGATCACAGGCAATTGCTGCTATGGCATATGGAACTGAAACAGTTCCGAAAGTATATAAGATCTTCGGTCCCGGGAACCAATATGTAACAGCAGCAAAACAGCTTGTTTCATTGCGTGATGTGGCAATCGACATGCCAGCAGGCCCTTCGGAAGTAGAAGTCATTGCTGATGAAACATCGAACCCTGCTTTTATTGCAGCTGATTTACTGTCACAGGCTGAGCACGGAGCAGATAGCCAGGTAATATTATTGACTGTCAGCGAAAAAATAATCGAACCTGTAATGGAGCAAATTGAGCTGCAACTGGAACAACTTCCCAGAAAAGAACTGGCAATAAAAGCGCTTGAACACAGTAAAATAATTCTGCTTAAGACGCTGGAAGAAGCTGTAGAAATGACAAATGAATATGCTCCCGAGCACCTCATTATTTCGACTCGTTTTTACATGGGGGTCGCAGCCAATATTACGAATGCAGGTTCTGTATTTTTAGGAAACTATACTCCCGAAAGTGCAGGGGATTATGCCTCCGGAACGAACCACACATTACCAACGAATGGCTATGCCAAGGCATATAACGGGGTTAACCTGGATAGTTTTATCCGGAAAGTAACCTTTCAACAGATTACCCAGGAAGGGTTAACCAATTTAAGCAACGCCATCATCCTGATGGCAGAAAGTGAAGAATTGCAGGCACATAGCAATGCAGTAAAAATACGGTTAATTGAAGAAAAGGAAGTTGAAGAGAGAATCAGCAGCCACAGAAGATAGTTAATAGTTGGTAGTCGTTAGTAAGTAGTAAGTAGTTGAAAAAGAATTGACAAAGATTTATTAATCAGACTCCATTATGAGTCAATCTAGACAAAGTTTACAAATAACTGAAGTAAAGAAAAATGGACATACAAAAATTATTACGTGAAAATATCCGTCAGCTTCAACCCTATTCAAGTGCCAGGGATGAATTCAAAGGTGAGGCTTCTGTATATCTGGATGCTAATGAGAACCCCTATAACTCACCGTTCAATCGCTACCCCGATCCTCTGCAATGGGAAGTGAAAGAACATATCGCGAGGATTAAAAACGTTCCTGCCGAAAATATATTCCTTGGAAACGGAAGTGATGAACCCATTGATTTATTATATCGTGCTTTTTGCGAGCCCAGAATCGATAATGTGGTTGCAATAGAACCTACATACGGCATGTATAAAGTGAGTGCCGCAATCAATGATATCGAATACCGGAAAGTATTGCTGGATGAAAATTTCCAGTTTTCAGCGGACAAATTAGTATCAGCAAGCAACCTTTATACGAAAATAATGTGGCTTTGCTCGCCGAACAACCCGACAGGAAACAGTTTAAACAGAAATGAAGTTATCCTGTTACTGGGTTCTTTCGAGGGAATTGTAGTATTGGACGAAGCATATATTGACTTTGCTTCGGAAAATAGTTTTTCTGAGTTTCTTTCCCAATATCCGAATCTGGTTATTCTGCAAACGTTCTCTAAAGCATGGGGTAATGCAGCTATACGATTGGGCATGGCTTTTGCTTCCACCCAAATCATTGCGGTATTGAATAAAATAAAATATCCATACAATATCAATATCCTGACTCAAAAACATGCCATACATGCATTAAAAAGCCCTGACCAGGTTAAAGAGTGGGTTAAAATACTGCTTGCAGAAAGAACCGTCTTAATCAACTCATTGAAACAACTTCCAATGGTTGAACATGTATATCCGACGGATGCCAATTTTGTACTGGTACGGGTAAAAAATGCAAATGCAACATATCATCAACTGGTTGATAGAAGTATCATCGTACGTAACCGTAACAGCGTTACACTGTGCAATGACTGCCTGCGAATTACAGTAGGAACTCCCGATGAAAACAAGACGCTTCTGGATGAGTTGAAAAAATTATAAAGATAACCAGAGATATATTATTGAAAGTTTTTTATACACTCAACTAAACATTGCATATGTTTTTGATTCTTCTTACTTACACACGCGGTCTCGGGGCAATTGAAGAACATTTGATAAACCACCGTGTTTTTCTGGATAAATATTATTCTCTCAACAAATTTATATGTTCCGGTGCCAGAGTACCGCGTACCGGTGGTGTGATCCTTTGCAATGCAGAGAACAAGAAGGAAGTTGAAGATATAATTTCGGAAGATCCATTCCATCTACATAAAGCAGCAACCTACGAAATAATTGAATTCATTCCTTCCAAATTCACACCCGGATTTGGAAAGTTTGTTTAAAACAAAATATAAATACGAGATTTATAGCAATATTCTCGTGAGGTAATTTAGTATAAAATATCTAACACAGCATATATGAAAAGTACACTGGACACTTTCAACAACGAAGCCCCCGAAGTAGCTAAAGCCTTTGATGGACTTATTGACGCATTGAAATCAACTACCGGCCTGGATGCAAAAACCAAACAACTGGTTTATATTGGCATCAAATCGTCAACAGGAGATAGTACCGCCGTCTTTTTTCACACAAAAATGGCAAAAAAACTTGGAGCCACACGCGATGAGATTAAAGACACCATCCTGATAACCCTCACTGTTTGCGGACTGAAGGGTGTTTCCACCTGCCTGCAGGTTGCCTTGGATGCATACGACAATGAATAAAAATCCTACCTATGAGTGATAAATCAATATTAGCTGCAGAAACATTTAAAAACGGGTTCAATTGTTCGCAATCGGTGTTATCCGTATTTGCAGAAGATGTTGGATTGACAAAAGATTGTTGTTTCCGTGTGGCAAGTCCATTTGGATCAGGCATTGCACGCATGCAGGAAACCTGTGGAGCTATCTCTGGCGCCTTAATGGTTATCGGGCTCAGATATGGCAAAGGTGAGCATGGGCTGGAAGCAGACAAAGCCAATGCCTATAAGTTATCACAACAACTCATTGCCAAATTCAAAGAGAAACATAAGTCAATTAATTGTCTTGAACTATTGGACAACTTAAACATAAACACCCCGGAAGGAATGGCAGAGATACAAAAACGGGAATTGTTTCGATGCAGCTGTACAAAGTATGTACAAGATGCTGTTGAATTGGCCGAATCAATTTTGGTTTAATTATCCCGTTTTACAAACAACCAGGTATTGGGTAAGCTTAAATACCTATTATACAAATGGAGCATGTCAACCTTGAATTATAAGAAACAGTTATTGTTAACCGGTTGCCTTTTTACTCTCCATAATCTGGAAGAAGCTTTTGGTTTCTCCCGGTTTGTATATCCGCCTGCTTTACCTTTAGACTTAGTCCCTTTACAGTCAAATGCAATGATTCTTGCAATCGGCATAATTACTGTAATCGCCTGGGCACTTATACTATGGGTCAATCATCAGCAGAAAGAAACAAACCGAAAAAACCTTCTTATTATTCTGGCTTCCATATTTTTGGTTAATGCTTTTTTCCCGCATATCGTGGGCAGCATCATCTTACACCGCTATTTTCCGGGAGTTATAACTTCCATTGTATTATTTCTCCCCTACTCAGGCTGGATACTTCCAAAACTTTACCGGACGTATGTATCCCCTGAATATTTTTTAGGAATTATCTTACGTGGGTTTTTTCTTGCCGGGAGTTTGGTCATTATTTTGCAACTAAGTATCACTATCCTATTCCATTTTTTCGTGAATTAAAAGAGCAATGAGAATATTGGATTGCAACAGAAAGCATTCAAAGGAACTTCAACCAACAAATCCAATTTAAAAGTATCAATTCCAACTTATTTGGGAATTGTTATTCATTTCAACATGAAAAATCCATAAATATTTTTTTTGTAAAAGTCGGACAACTGCCTGGCATTACACGAACTGAAAATAAGCAATAAAATCTCCTCACCAAGAAATTAAGAATGAAAGTTATTCCAATTATTTTATCTGTATTCCTGCTCTTCACCCCCGTTGCTTCGGCCACTCACAAAGTATACATACTTCACGGATATGCAGGTTCGGCTGCACAAATGGACAAAATTTACAAGGGTTTACAACGTGAAGGTTACGAAGCCGAAAACTACACCTACCCAAGCTTTAAAGAATGCATTGATAGCATTGGACACGATTTATATGTAAAGGTAAAACGTGAGAACTATGATACAGTTTCCTTCGTGACACATTCTATGGGAGGGTTGGTCGTCAGGTCGATGTATAAATACCTGGATCCTGCCATTCATTTTCCTTTCATATTCCGGGTTGTCATGTTAGCGCCACCCAATAAGGGCACTGAAATGGCTGACTTCTTTTCCAAATCCTCAATCAGATCATTTCTTGGACCAAATGTAATGCTCATGCGTACGGATTCAAACTCCTATGCATTCAAATTGCCGGTGCCTACCTGTGAAGTGGGTCTGATTGTAGGGATTAAAGGGTCCAAACCCTGGTTTAACCCGTTAATGAAAGATGACAATGATGGCACTGTCACGATGAAAGAAGCAATTCTTGGAAATGAGAAAGAAATAGCCACGGTGAAATCAATGCATATTTTGATGCCGCTAAAGAAAAAAGTTATCCTTTTGGTGACAAGATTTATGAAAACAGGAACGTTTGTAAAAACGGTTGCAAATAATATTTAGACATCTTGCTTATTGACATTTTTTTGGATTTCAATCCTGAAAAGTTACACATTTTCTATTTCGTAACACCTAATTTTTAAGTATATTTGCACAAAATATAACAGGTTATTCGTACACTAACAGTACCTGTAACCTATAGAAGATAAAAAATGAACAGAATTATCGTAAATAGCTTTAACGAATTAGAACAATACGTTGGAAAAGAATTAGGGGTGTCGGATTATATCACCATCACACAAAGTCAAATCAATCTTTTTGCAGATGCCACATTAGATCATCAATGGATTCATGTGGATACTGAGCGGACTAAAACAGAGAGTCCCTACAAAACAACCATTGCCCACGGGTATCTGAATCTATCTGTCCTGCCTTATTTATGGGATCAGATCATTGAAGTAAATAATTCGAAACTCACTGTGAATTATGGAATTGAAAAGCTTAGGTTCAACCAACCGGTATTGGTAGACAGTGAGGTAAGATTGCGTGCCAGTATAAAATCATTAATCAACCTACGGGGTACGTCCAAAGCAGAAATTCAGGTAACGATGGAAATAAAGGACAATAAGAAATCGGCGTTGGATGCAACCATTGTTTTCCTGTACCATTTTAGTTAAGTAGTCTTGTTTCAAAAAAACAATACCCACTAACGCAATTACATTCCTTAAAATTTCCACACTATAAAAAGAGTCCTTCCGGAAATGTTGTGGAAAAACTTCTAATTTGCAAAAAAGGTACTGAAAGATTCTTCATGTCGGGTCATTAAATGCGCCGACAGAATATTTTTTTTGTCTTTGTCCTTTGATATACGCATCTAAAAGGCCATAAATACTTTTGTTCTATATTTAAAGGGTGTTGACAGAGGGTATCGAGGGGGTTGCCAGGGGGTTCAGAGAGGTTTACCCCTCCCAACCCCCAGGCAACCCCCAGGCAACCCTCAACCAACCCTCAACCAACCCCCTCGGAAGTATAAACAAATGATAGAGAAAAAACGGGTTGAATTGTTGTTGAAAATCGTGAATTATTAAACGACTATCAATATTTTGTCTATTCAAATGTCGTTTTGAATAATATTTCTTCCACAATATATCCGGTTGTTTAGAAAAAAGAAATATACAGCAGTACAACTTGTCAACCGATATTCATTTTCCAGGATGGGTAATGGAGAAAAAGAACAGATTGAAACTTACTTATAACAAGAAAACACGTTCAAGAACAATCCTGTTTCAAACATTGTTTCATAACAATAAAGAGTTTCAGAACAGACTATTAAGTATTCAATAATCATTATTTAAATCGAACAAGTTATGCTCTACAGAAAATTTGGGAAAACCGACATTAAGCTTCCTTCTATCGGATTGGGTTGTATGGGTATGAGTCACGGTTACGGTGAACCGGACGATGAAGAATCAATCGCTACCCTTGAAAAAGCCATTGAAATCGGCGTAACATTCTGGGATACGGCCGATATTTACGGCGCTGGTAAAAACGAAGAATTACTTGCCAAAGTCCTAAAGCCAAATCGTGATAAGATTTTTCTTGCCACCAAGTTTGGATTTAAGCCCGGGGTTGAAAACAAGTATGCTTTTGATTTTGATGCTTCTCCGAAACATATGAGGACGGCAGTGGAGAACAGCCTGAAGCGACTGAATACCGATGTGATTGATTTATATTATGCACACCGCATTGACCCGAATGTACCCGTGGAAGAAACGGTAGGATCCATGGCTGAGCTGGTTAAAGAAGGGAAAGTACGATTCCTGGGCTTATCGGAAGTTTCACCCAATTCACTTCGCAGGGCTTGTGCTGTACATCCTATCTCAGCCTTACAGAGCGAATATTCCTTATTAACCCGCGATGTGGAAAAAGAAATACTGCCAACCTGCCTGGAGTTAGGCGTTACATTTGTTCCGTTTAGCCCACTGGCACGTGGATTAATGACCAACACACTGGATATAAGTTTACTCAAAGAGGGCGATTTCCGTAAAACATTACCACGCTACCAACAGGAACACGCCCAAAACAACACATCCCTGGCACAGGGCTTTGCCATGATAGCCAAGCGGAAAAACTGTACTCCATCACAACTTGCATTAGCATGGGTATTGGCACAAGGAGAACATATTATCCCAATCCCGGGAACCAAACGCAGAACCTATTTAATTGAAAATGTAGGTGCTATTGGAATGGTGCTTACTCATCACGATTTGGCTGAAATTGAAGACTTGTTGGCCCAATACCCCAATACCGGGGAACGATATAATGCTAACAGCAATAAACTGGTGGATAAGAATTAGAAATTATCATTGAGTCAAAACGATGCTTTTTGATATCATTAACAACTTCAATTTAAAATATTATCCAACTATGTTTTTTGTAATAAAAATATAGTTGTATTTTTACAGCACATTAGTTATTTTTAATCTCTTTTGAAAAACATAAAAATCACGTAATATGAACCACTTACTTTTTTTAGATTCACCTGTTATTATTGTCATTGCTTTGATCTTCCTGTTATTATTCGGTGGAAAAAAAATTCCGGAACTAATGAAAGGGCTTGGAAAGGGAGTCAGAAGTTTTAAGGAAGGAATGAATGAAGTTGAAAATGAAATAAAAGACGCAACAACAGTGACAAAAAAGGAAACTCCGAAGGACTCAAAAGAAGAAAATTTAGATTCTGCTAAATAAGCATGAATAATTCCAATGATAATGAAAAATCATTCTGGGACCATCTGGATGATCTAAGAACAACCTTGTTTCGGATTGCAGGATTTGTAGGAATAGCATCTCTTGTTTTCTTTGCATTCATGAGAGGCATTTTCGATCAGGTTGTACTTGCACCTTCCAGAAACGATTTCTTTCTTTATCAATGGATAAACCAGGCCAGTAAAAAAATACCGTATTTACCTGATTTCATAACAGGTGCTTTTAATGTGAAAGTCATCAACATTAACCTGGCATCGCAGTTCCTGGTTCATCTTACATCTTCTTTATGGTTTGCCTTGGTATTTAGTTTTCCGTTTGTTATATACCAACTTTTTCTGTTTGTTCGACCAGCACTTTATGACAATGAAAAAAGAAACGCCGGCAAAATATTTTTCTTTGGAAATGTATTATTCTACATGGGGGTTGCAGTTGGTTATTTCTTCCTGTTTCCGTTAACATTACGGTACCTGGCAGGATATCAACTCAGTAAATTTATAGAGCAGAGCGTCTCACTGGATTCGTATATGAATACATTCCTGATGGTTTGTTTCTTTATGGGATTGGTATTTGAGTTGCCAATAGTAGCATGGTTCTTATCCCAGATTGGGATATTGCATCGGGAATTTTTCAACAAATACCGGAAACATGCCTTTTTCTCGTTATTTGTAGTTGTTGCGATATTCTCTCCTACAGGAGATCCATTCACAATCATGTTATTCTTTATACCCATCTATGCCCTTTGGGAAATCAGTGCATTTGTGGTTAAACGGAAACCTATAGAAGAAGAATAGAATAAAAGTGTGTATTTTTCGGGGAAAAATGACAGAGGCATAGCAACTAGTCAAAAAACATATCCCCACTCTATTTAGACTTAGTATTTTCAGTCATACCATTTCAGAATATACAAAACGTTTATAAACTTATTTGACAATGAAACGAAGAGATTTTTTCAAATCAGCAGCTATTGTTGGTATTGCTTCATTCTTTAAAACCAATGCATTTGGTTCTGTTTTATCAGGAAAAGACATAGCAGTTCACTCAGAACCTGATCTGGTAGCAGTGATGGGCGGAGAGCCTGAAGTAATGCTGCTAAGGGCGTTAAAGGAATTCGGAGGGATTAAAAACTTTGTGAAAAAAGGACAGAAAGTAGTCATTAAGCCAAATATCGGTTGGGATCGGAAACCAGAGCTGGCAGCAAATACCAACCCTGAATTGGTTGGTGCATTAGTCAGGCTGTGTAAAAGTGCCGGTGCTTCGGAAGTAATTGTTTTCGATCACACCTGCCATGACTGGCAAAAGAGTTATGCTAACAGTGGCATTGAGAAAGCTGTAACTGCAGCCGGAGGTAAAATGGTGCCTGCCAATGATGAATCATATTACCGGGATGTTGAACTACCACGGGGTGTAAATTTAAAGAAAGCGAAGATTCATCATGCCTTGCTCGAATGTGACGTATGGTTCAATGTACCTGTATTAAAACATCATGGGGGTGCTAAGAATACGATCTCGATGAAAAATTTAATGGGGATTGTCTGGGACAGAAGCTTTTTCCACAGTCATGACTTGCATCAATGCATTGCCGATGCTGCCACTTTTCACAAGAAACCCGCACTTAATATCGTAGATGCTTACCGTATTATGAAATCGAACGGTCCACAAGGCAAATCAGAATCAGATGTCGTTAAGCTTAAATCACTGTTGGTTTCACCCGACTATGTAGCCGTGGATACAGCAGCCATGAAGCTTTTCTCACAAGTCCAGCCTACTGATTTGAAAGATGTCCGTTATATTGCTTTAGCTGAAAAAAACAAAGTTGGCACTCAGAACCTTGAAAAGCTAAATGTCAAACGAATTAAGCTATAAATGGTAAAAGAGATCAGTCTTTAATTTCTAATATGATTACTAAGCATCTTTGAATGAAATATCTAAAAAATATCCGAATCGCTTTATCTGTCTTGTTTTTTCTTCCCATTTTTATTTTCTTTATTGATTTTACAGGTAAATTGCCATTACAATTACACAAGTTACTGAGCATACAATGGATTCCGGCAATTCTTTCAATAAACCTTGTTGTGATTGGGATCTTGTTTGTTTTAAGTTTGCTTTTTGGAAGAATATATTGTTCTACGATATGTCCGTTGGGTATATTGCAGGATGTACTTACCTGGAAGTCTCGTTTCTTTAGAAAAAAAAGGAAGAAAATCCGGTATGAATATACTCCTGCAAAAAATATCTTAAGGTATTCAATCCTGGCATTAACCCTTGTTGTTTTCATCGCTGGAAGTTCTTTTCTAGTCATTCTTCTCGATCCGTACAGCACATTTGGACGAATTGCATCCCAATTATTCCGACCATTGGCTATTTGGGGGAATAATTTCTTAGCCTATGTATTTAGTGCAATGGGAAATTACACCTTCTATAAGGTTGAGCAGGTTAGTTTCGTGCCACTTGCCTTTGGTATTGCATTAACCTTCTTTCTTTTAGTAACATGGTTGTCCTGGTTGAAAGGACGTACATACTGCAATACGATTTGCCCGGTAGGCACCTCACTTGGACTGCTTTCTAAAATTTCATTTTTCCATATATCCATGGAAAAATCGACCTGTACACGGTGTGGTGCATGCGAAAAACAATGCAAGTCACAATGCATTGACAGTAAAACCATGCAAATTGATGACTCACGTTGTGTCAGTTGCTTCAACTGCCTTTCAGCCTGTAAAAAGAATAGCATTAGCTATAAGTTCCGATATAAGAACCAGCCGGTTCAAGTAACTGAACCAAAAATCAATAACAGCAGGCGTACCTTTCTTCTGACATCAGGTGCAGTTTTTGCTTCTGTTGCATTAGCCAACACCAATAAGATTTTAGGACAAAACGACAGCATTCTTTCCCGCAAGCCAATCATGCCTCCGGGTGCAAAGAGCCTGGAACGGTTTAATGAACATTGTACAGGCTGCCAGTTGTGTGTCACCAAGTGTCCTATGCAGGTATTAAAACCGGCAACCCTGCAATATGGCATTACTGGCATCACTCAGCCTCATCTTTCTTTTTCAACACATGTATTTTGCACCTACGACTGCAATATCTGCTCAAACGTATGCCCAACCGGCGCCTTGCAACCACTCAGCATGGAAGAAAAGAAATTGACTCAACTGGGAATTGCATCGTTCCGCAAGCATAAATGTGTTGTATATACAGACGAAAAAGACTGTGGAGCTTGCTCTGAACATTGTCCGACTCAAGCTGTACACATGATTCCGTATAAAAACGGATTGACTATTCCTGAAGTAACCGAAGATTTATGCATTGGTTGCGGAGCCTGTGAATCTATTTGTCCGGCCAGGCCTCATAAGGCCATTTATGTAGAAGGAACAACACAACAGCGTAAAGCCAGGAAACCTTCAGAGGCTAAAAAGTTTGACAAGAAAATAGACGATTTTGGGTTTTAATGTTAGCAGCTGGATGAATTTGATCCTAACCGCTCAGGCTATACACATTGAATGCAATAACACAGAATCTGAATAGAAATTCATACTACTCACATTTCTATTACATTTTTTCATTCTATTTCACCCAAATTAGTTGAATAACCTGCAAGTTTGAAAGTTAGGTTGACCGTTGATTGATGAAAAAAAACTATCTTTGCAATGCAAACTTTAAATGCATCGCATGCTTGAGATAATAATAAAAGGAGTGTTGATAGGACTATGTATTTCGGTACCATTAGGCCCTATCGGTATGCTTACTATTCAACGAACTCTTAACAGGGGTCAGAGACATGGGATTGCTACCGGACTAGGCGCAACTACTTCCGACTTAATATACACCATCATTACATTGTTTTTTTTAAGCTTTGTCCTTGATTTCATCGAGGATCATCGCTTTATTATAGAATTAGTTGGAAGCCTGATAGTTGCTTTTTTTGGTTGGTATATTTTCCAGACAAATCCGGCAACCCAACCTAAACCGAATGAAACAACCAAACACAGTTTATTTGGTGACTTCATGACTTCGTTTGGCCTGACACTGTCTAATCCATTAGTACTTTTTGTACTTATTGCTCTTTTTGCCAGGTTTCAGTTCATTGGAAACAAAACAACATTATTAGTTTCTATTTGCGGTATTCTATCCATTTTAGGCGGCGCTTTATTATGGTGGAATTTACTTACCCTATTAGTAAGCAGGTTTAAAAACAAACTGAACATGAGGGAATTAAAATTAATCAATCAAATTACCGGCATCATCATCCTGTTGATTGGTGGAGTCGGATTGATCCTGACATTAATAAAATAAAGCCAACACATTCTTTCAATGAGTTGGCTTTCTTTCTAAATATCCTACTGTTCTTTCTACAAATCAGGCTTCACTTCTTATGAGTTTTCTTTTCCGTCTAATGGAATCCCTTCGCCGTTATAAGAAGTACCACCCATCATTTCTTTTTTTGTCATTTTTCCACTATTCCATATCAGGCTTAACTCCGATTTTGTTTTAGCAACAATAAGCTGATCGATGTTATCATTACCTGCAATATGATAATAGATATGGACACTTTCACCTTTATCACGTGTTTCAACTGCAGTTTCAAACTTACCGGCCTCCAGAACCTGACTTAACTCTTTTTCGAAAGTCTTCATTACCTGAGAATCACTTGTGGCCTTTAAAGTAAGAATTTTTGTAGATTTCATTTTTGATCCGGCACCTTTATCCTTCATCGAAATGCCCCCCATTGAAGATGCCATATTCATCATTCCATTCCCTACTGATACATATTCGAATCGTTCGTCTTCGCTGTACTTTTCGAATAAACTCTGAAGCGTTTGCGCTTGACTTGCTGCTATAAAAAATAGGACAGCAACTAATAACATTGTTCTTTTCATTTTGCTAATTATTTATGGTGTGAGTTTTTTCTAATTCATTCATTTTATCCTGTGTCTCCGATATTTTATTCAAGAGTTGAAGGTTCTTTTTTACAATTTCCATTCTTTTCATTGGTTTCAAGCCATCTTTAAGTATTTCATTGACCGAATTCAATTTCTTTTCGGCATATTGCTGTGCATATTCAGGGCTTTCAATCCGACGGCCATGTATAACTGCATAATCCCCGTTTTGTTGTGGTCGTTGGATCCATAAGGCCAGTACCAGTGCCGCAGCTATTCCCGAATAAGAAAAAGTCTTTATCCAAAGGGTCTTTATCTGGTTCTGCTTAGTGATTACTTTCTTTAAAGGTGCCTTTACCGTCTCTTGCTTTTCCTCAGCAAACACCCCGAACAAAGCACGATACGGTTCATGTTCCTTTTCTACATTGCCTAAGGCAAAGTACTTTTTCAATTCAGCTTCCTCATGCAGGGATGTTTCTCCCCGAAAGTATTTATCCAATAATTCATTCATCATTTCCATACTGTTTCCTCCACTCTTTTTTGTTCAATTAAAATTTGTTCCCTGATCTTTTGCCGTGCCCTGGATAGATTCACACTCACGGCATTTTCAGTCAACAAAGTTATATACGCTATTTCCGATATTTCTATCTCTTCTACATCACGCATCCTGATGATGGTACGCTGCAATTCGGGCAGGTTATCGATCATTCTTCGTATCCTGGATGCTAAATCTTTTTGTTCGGCTTGTTGGTATGGATTAGGTTCAACATATTCCAGCTCAACAGGCAATTCATCTTCTTCCCTATTTTGACGGATAGTATCCAGGCATAAATTCCGCATCGACCGCATAGTAAAAGCCTGCATATTTTCAACATCATCCAGCACGGATCTTTTCTCCCATAACTTTACAATCAAATCCTGCACAGCATCCTGTGCTGCATCTGCATTCCGTAAGATCGATTTGGCCAATCGAAATAATTTATCGGAATGTTTCAAAACCTGGTTATTAAATTGAGTTGATTCCATACACTTATAATGACGCAAGAAAGTTGAACATCTTACATCAGACATTCAACTTTTTTCAATTAATAAATTGCATTTCATGAAATTTACTACAAATAAACAGCTATATATTTCTATACCATGCGTTTAATTACCCGTAATTTATGTGTATACTCTCCGGTTTGTGCAGAAATAATTCCATTGGAGTCGATGGATTCTATTTTAACCCATCCGGATGAATGAATGATTTGATGGGAATTGAGCAATATCCCGACATGAATAATATTCCCACTTGCATTTTCAAAGAAAGCAAGGTCACCAGCCTTAGCTTCCGTCAGAAAATCAATCGCTTTGCCACTTTCCACCTGATCGGAAGCATCACGATCCAGTTGGGTGCCGCACATGGAAAAGACAACCTGTACCAACCCGGAGCAATCAATGCCCAGGATACTTTTTCCTCCCCACAAATAAGGGGCATGCAGGTATTGAAGAGCCAGTTGTACCACTTTTTGTTTATCAGTTTCTGATTTGCCCACTAATTCGGAGGCATTAATATGGAATGTATTTTCACCAACAATCAGTTCATCCCTGTTTGTTGTTCGAATAATACTTCCTCCGGGTAAAAACATTTTCTCCCCTGTTTGGGTTTTATCACATAGTGTTAATGGAACCTGGACTATATAAGTTGGGGCTTTGTCAAGGAGTTCTTCCTCTGTGGAGGAAAGTAGTTGTACCATTTTCCGGTCTACCCAGCCTCTGTAATGATCACTGAGATTACGCACAAACAACCAGCGTTCCCTGGTTTCAAGTATTTCGACCCTTTCGCCAAAAAGCAACTGGGTATATAATTCACTTCGTTCGTTATCACTCTCACGAAGTGGTACAAGAGGCAGGGTTATTAAGGCGTTCATAGATAAAAATTAAAGTGTAAATTAAGAAAGCGTCGGACAGACGGCGATTATTACTACAAAAATAGGGAAAGTTTAAAGATAATGTGTCTATTAAGGATTTTTTTCGTAATTTTCGGCGTTTTTCAGGATACAGGATTGTTTTATCTTACCAAAAGGAAATATGAAATTTAATATTACGCAACCGCAACTTCAAAATATCAGCAAAATAGGATTATTTGCCCTGTTAGTAATATTAATTGTGCTGCTATATCCTTCGGAGGATAAGTTTAAATACCAGTTTGAAATAGGAAAACCATGGACCTATGAATTAATAACGGCATCCTTCGATTTCCCGATATACAAAAGTGAACAACAGCTGGCAAAAGAGAAGGAAGATATTTTGAAGGATTATACTCCCTATTACAAACTGGACACTTCGGTTATAAACTCGCAAATCAACAAACTCCTTTCGGATCTGCAGAAGAAAGGGGAAACTTCTCCTCGTATACCCACATACATCAAAACCAAATTCAGAACAATATACAATACCGGGATCATTTCAGTAGATGATTACAATAAACTGCTGGAAGATAAGAAAATGAACATATCATGCATTTTACCAAACAGGGTAACCCATATCATCCCCCTGAGCAATATCTATACACCCCGGAAAGCATACGAAGAAATTATCAATGATGCCCCTATCTCGCTTAAATCGTATGATATAAACATGTATCTGTCGGAGAATATGAAGTTCGACAGTATAACTTCCGAGATATCGAAAGCAGACATGTTGAAGAACCTATCGCTCAGCTCCGGCATGATCCAGTCGGGCGAGCGTATCATTGATCGCGGTGAGATTGTCACCCCAAGCAATTACCTGGTTTTACGCTCATTAAAGATTGAGTCGGAGAGACGCAAGACTTCACTTCAACAATCATCCATCGTTATTGTAGGTGAAATAGTCATGATCCTGGGATTGATCACGCTGATGTTTTTATATATCTACCTCTTTCGACCCAGGATATACGACAGCATGAGCAATATTGTATTTATTTTACTGGTCATACTCCTGGTAGTCAGTCTGACGGCGTTTACCATTCGATATACCGCCCTGAGTTATTACATGGTTCCCTTTGCGTTATTGCCCATCATCATCCGGGTGTTCTTTGATGCCCGGACAGCCCTGTTTGCCCATATCATCACCGTGTTGATCATATCCTTTATGGTGGACAATGCCTTCCAGTTTGCGCTGTTGCAGATCACCATAGGCATGGTTGCCGTTTCGAGTCTGAAAGACATGTCTCAACGCTCCCAATTAGCCCAGTCGGCCTTATATATCTTTGTAAGCTACGTTTTAATGTATCTGGCTTTCGAATGCATTTCGGAAGGGGATATAAACCGGATCAACTGGCAACACATTATCTATTTTGCTATCAGCAGTGTTTTTCTGTTGTTCGCCTATGTGTTGATTTATTTATTCGAAAAGATCTTCAACCTGATATCAAGTGTAACCCTGGTGGAACTCACGAACATCAACAGTGATTTAATGATTCAGTTTTCGGAATTAGCCCCCGGCACTTTTCAACATTCCATGCAGGTTTCCAACCTGGCTACCGAAGCGGCAAAGAAAATAAACGCCAACAGTTTGCTGGTACGTACCGGGGCTTTGTATCATGACATTGGAAAAATAAAACACCCTGAATGTTTTATCGAGAATCAAATGGGCGGCAAGAACCCCATGACCGAAATTGCGTATGAAGATGCCTCAAAAATCATTATTAACCATGTGGCGGATGGGGTTGACATAGCTAAAAAGTATCATCTGCCAGAGCAAATTATTAATTTCATCACTACCCATCATGGGTTAGGGAAAACGAAGTACTTCTATAATTCATTTATAAATGCTTATCCGGGAGTTAAACCGAATGAAGACATTTTTACCTATCCGGGGCCACTGCCGAATAACAAGGAAACAGCCATACTCATGATGGCAGATGCTGTTGAAGCCCGTTCAAGGAGCCTGACGGAATATACTGAAGCCAGCATAGACCAGATGGTGGAGGATATGATTGATGGACAGATTGCAGAAGGTGAATTTAAAGATGCACCCATTACTTTCCGGGATGTGGAACTTGTAAAATCAGTCTTTAAGGAAAAGATTAAAAACATTTACCATAACCGGATCAAGTACCCAGATTTAAAAATATAAGGTGCAATAAGGACATATAACAAATCTCACTATAAACTTTACAGGTGTATAGTCAACATATAAAAATAAGGAATCCCTGATGGACTATCTGTCGGGGATTCCTTTTTTCATGTCATGGATGATCGTGAGTCCTAATTGATCCGTACTGTTATCTTCTTTGCAATGCGTAAGGCAGTAGTCAGGGTACTTAAGTCCGTATCCAGGCTTCCATCGGCACCGGAATAATGACTATGGCCAATCGGCTTCATGACATACAGAGGTTTCAGGTTGTTTGTATCAAACTCAACCGAATAGACCAGGGCAGGCTGGCTGGATGTCTTGTATTCAATATCCGTAGCGTATCGATCGTTTGACCAGTATTCGTTCCAGTCCCAACACTGATTCAGCTCCAGCATAATTTTATATTTCCCTTTAAGGGGTTTTCGTGTTCTGGTATGCAGGATAAATGAAGCCAGAGGTGTTGCACCGGTATATGCATCAATGACCGGGTGCTTTTGTGTCGGAGTATAGGAGCCAAATTCATTGATAACATTCCGTTGATGTGCCCAGTATGGCAATGCCGCAGGCCGTTGTATCTTACCTTCCATCCATTTGCCATTTTCGCGTGCTGCATGGGCAAATACGCCACGACCAATACTTTCCGAGATGTACAATGTTTGAATATAATTCCCCTGTTCATCGGCAAGCCATATAACAAAAAGCGGATGATTGTGGTACTTCCCCTTTTCAAACTGGACAGTGAAAGAAGTGCCGGCATTATTCCCTCCGAAATTGAATTCTTCAAACACTTCTTTTTTCTTTTGGGCAGTACTTGTCACTTCCAAGAGTATAAAAGCAATGAGAATGATATTCGTTTTCATAATCATTATTTCATTAACCGTTGATCTTATATTTTGATAATGATCCCAATTGTAGGTAAAATAGTCCCTGCAAAATTATCGATATTCCGTAATACATACCTGGAAGGATCTGCCGGGTCTGTTTTTGGAAGATAGATCTTGTTCCCACCGGCATCAGAGGTAGGCGCACTGTCTAAGTTTGTATAAACAGGAGCCCCTTGCGTTTTAAAATTATAGACATTCTGAATGTCTGTGTAGAGATTCAGCACCCATTTCCTGAAATAGAATTCCTTGTCGATGCGCACATCCAGTTGATGGGTAACCGGCAGCCTGAGTGAATTGAATCTGGAATAATCCAGCAGGGGTTGATGACTGATATCCCATACTGATTTATTAGCCGATACAGCTTCAATCGGCGTATAGGGTGCTCCTCCGACAAAACGCCATCGCAGCGCCACATTCCAGCTATTCCTGAATTGATAACTGGCTATGAGATTAAACAACTGTTTTGTATCCCAGGAGGATGGAATGTATATACCTGCCGAATTGGTAAACTCGCTCCGGAAGTACGTATAGGTAGCAGTAAGGTTCATTTTTTTCATTTCCATAATCCGCCACAACACTTCAATCCCATAGGCCCTGCCCTTGCCTGTCGAAATGATTTGCTCATCCCCTACTTCCCCGAAACCTGTTCCTTTGCTGGCTATGCTAAGCCCATCGGCTACCGAAAGCGGATAAAATTCATATTGCTTGTAGAAACCTTCCAACGTCATGCGCATATTTTCTTTCGGACGATATTCAAGGCCTGCAATAGCCTGGTTGGAGATGGTATAGCGCAACTGTTCATTTTGGTTTACGGCATTTCCTGCAGCATCCCGGTAGCCCATTGTGGTATAGGCTGGTTGCTGTGCATAGCGTCCAACATTTGCATTAATGTTGAAAACGGGCGATAATGAGTATGAA